>Ga0302280_1001218_pt1 | contig 21569 bp, 19 predicted proteins | sample III_Fen_E1_1_FD_198771 | JGI IMG/M metagenome (GOLD analysis project Ga0302280, IMG submission 198771) | Peat permafrost microbial communities from Stordalen Mire near Abisko, Sweden - III_Fen_E1_1 | ecosystem: Environmental > Terrestrial > Soil > Wetlands > Permafrost | place: Sweden: Abisko... | reverse complement strand
ATTCTTTGTCGTTGTCTTGTAAGAATTGTTGCACTGTTTTTTTACTGTCTTTTATATAGTCCTGATTCAATAGCGTAGATTCTTTATAAAATTTATTGACCTTGCCAATTGCAATTTTTTCAAGCATAGCTTCCGGTTTGCCTTCTTGTCTTGCTTGTTCCTTAGCAATGTTCATTTCACGGTCAATGGTTTCTTGTGTTACGTCGCTCTTATCTACTGCAATAGGAGCCATAGCTGCAATTTGCATAGATAGTTCTTTACCCACTTCATTCAGGTTATTGGCATCAGCCTTGTTGAAGCCAACAATACTTGCCAGTCTGTTTCCCGGATGATTATAGGCAAAAACCTTTTCTGCCTGAATAACCTCGTAGGCGGCAAGTTCCATTTTTTCACCTGTTTTACCTATAAATTCAGTTATCTTTTTATCGACAGTAAGGCCATCGCCATAATTGGCTGCTTTCAGTTCATCCAATGTTTTAAAATTACCGTTAAGGGCAATTTCGGCAATTTTTTCGGCCACCTTAATAAATTCTTCATTACGGGCTACAAAGTCTGTTTCGCAATTAAGAAGTGTAAGTGTGCCTTTCTTGCCATCGGCAGAAACTTTAGCTAATACGCTGCCTTCTTTAGCTTGCCGATCGCTTCTGTTGGCGGCTACTTTTTGTCCTTTTTCACGGAGTATATCAATTGCTTTTTCAGCGTCCCCATTGGCTTCTTCCAGCGCTTTTTTGCAATCCATCATGCCGGCGCCTGTACGCTTGCGTAAGTTATTTACATCAGTTGCGGTGATGTTCATCGTATTATCTTAAAAAAATGTTTATACTATTTTCTGGTTGGTCTGCGTGGCGGACCGCCTTTCTTGAAGTTGTTGCCACCCTGAGGTTTGCCTTTTGGCTTTTCCTGGCGCTCGGATGAACGCTCGGACGATACTTCAGCAGCATCGGCATCATCAGCAGCTTCTTCTGTTTCAGATTGAGAGGAAGATTCTTCAATTATTTCTTTTTCGTCAACGATAGGTTGATCGTCTTTTTTATCGCTTGTTTTATTCACTAATTGAGCTTCTTTTCTTTCTTCCAGACCTTCTTTAATTGCTCCGATTAATGTGTCAACAATAATCTTGATAGAAGTGGAAGAATCATCGTTTGCAGGAATAGCAAAATCCACTCTGTTAGGATCTGAATTGGTATCAACAATAGCGAAAGTAGGGATGTTCAATTTATGCGCCTCAGCAATGGCAATATGTTCTTTTGAAATATCAACAACAAAAATGGCTGCAGGCAAACGGGTCATATTGGCTATACTGCCCAGGTGATGTTCTAATTTTGCACGTTGACGGGAAAGTTGGAGTTTTTCTTTCTTAGAGAGAGTATCTAATGTACCATCGGTAGCCATTTTATTCATATCGGCCATCTTTCTTACAGAACGGCGAATGGTGGCAAAGTTTGTTAACATACCGCCGGTCCATCTTTCGGTAACGCTTGGCATGTTAGTATCTTTCAGCGAATCATGTATAATTTTTTTCGCTTGCTTTTTAGTAGCTACAAAAAGGATTGTTCTGCCAGATTTTGCAATTTGTTTCATTGCATTGGCAGCTTCATCCAGCTTGATAATAGTTTTATTTAAATCAATAATGTGAATACCGTTCTTTTCTCCGAAAACATAGGGAGCAATATTGGGATTCCATTTTCTCTTCAGGTGACCGAAATGTGCTCCTGCTTCTAAAAGGTTTTCAAACGAGGTTCTTGGCATGTGTCAGAATTGTAAATTGTAAATTGAGAATTGTAAATGAAAGTGAATTTTAACGCTTGGTAAATTGGAATCTCTTACGGGCTTTCTTCTGTCCGGGTTTTTTACGTTCCACCATCCGTGGGTCACGGGTTAAGAGTTCAGCTGCCCTGAGAAGAGGCTTGTTTTCCGGGTTTTCCTTAACCAAGGCACGTGCAATAGCAAGGCGCAGAGCTTCAGCCTGTCCTTTTATGCCGCCGCCTTTAATAATGGCACTCACATCGTGAGCCGGACCTTCGGGAGTAATAACTCCAAATGGTTGGCGTACAATGGTTCTTAAAATTCCGGTATGGAAGTATTCGTTATAATCCCTGTCGTTAATGGTAATTTTGCCTTTGCCTTTGGTAAGGTAGATACGAGCTACGCTTGTTTTCCTTCTTCCAATGGTGTGAATAATTTCACTCATATATTATTTTGAATTAAATTTTAGTTCTTTAGGTTGTTGAGCTTCGTGCGGATGTTTTGTTCCGGTATATATAAATACGTTGGTTAATAGTCTGGCACCTAATTTATTTTTTGGGAGCATGCCTTTAATAGCATGTTCCAAAATCCGGGTAGCATCTTTTTGAGCTACCTTTTCCGGGGTCGAAAAACGTTGTCCACCAGGGAAACCGGTATAACGAACATAGGTTTTATCGGTAAATTTTTTGCCGGTAAATTTTGCATTTTCTGCATTGATGATGACAACTTGGTCGCCACAATCAACATGCGGGGTATAGGAAGGTTTATGCTTGCCGCGAAGTATTTTTGCCACTTCAGAAGCGAGGCGTCCAACAATCTGGTTGTCGGCGTCTACGATAAACCAATCTTTCTTTACCGTTTCCTTGTTTGCAGATACTGTTTTATAGCTCGGTGTGTTCACAATAATGTAGTTTATTTTTTACGTTCTTTTCCCCTTGTTTTTTGAAAAAGGGTTGCAAAGATAGGAAAATTATGAATGGTGAGTAATGCGGGATGATTTTTTTTTGAGAAAAATATCCACCGGACAGAATAGGGGGTCTAAAAATAAAAAAATCCCGCCCCACATTTAGTAGAACGGGACTTTTTAAGGTCTATAAGTCGAATTTATTTAACTATGTTAAATTTGCCCACATTCAATTGGTTACCTGAACCATCGAACAATTTATATATGTATAAGCCGCTTGTAAACGATTGAGTGTTAATGGTAAGGAAGTTATTGCGGAGGCTATATGCCCCAACACTTCTGCCGGTGATATCATAAATTTCCACATTAGCTGTCGTACAATTACCTGAAACAGAGATGTTAACTTCTGTATTGGCCGGATTAGGATAAAGAACTACAGAATTGGTAGGTGCGCTATATCTGTTAATGCCTGCGGGGGTACTACCACTGCATTTAAAAATTACACCATCATGCTGGGTTCCACCTGTAGTGCCGGTGCCAAATAAGGTAGAGCCTGCATTTACTAACCCACCGAATGGATCGGCCCCGATATAACTTCCCACAGTGTCAGTAAAGTAGAAAAGGGTATTGGCCGTGCCTCCACTTGTATCTATGGAATAAAGGCTGCCCGCAGCATCTGAACTGCTTTGGGAATTGGTGTTTGGACAAGCTCCATAAAGCTTACCTCCCATCAATAATAAATCTCCCTTAAATCCATTAGGGGTATTTGACCCACTGCTGAAAATAGTAGTAAAGTTGCTTCCATTTGTTTGCATGGAAAAAATACTACCTAAGCCTATACCTCCTAATGACTCTGTTCCATAAATAGTGTTGCCTATAATGAATGGGGTGGTAAAGGAATAAGCTAGACCCGGGAAAGAGTATAATACGGTTTCGTTTGCACCATTGGTATCTATACTATAGATGCATCCTTCTGAGGAAGCCCCGCCAGTCTGGGTTACTCCGTAAAGCGAGTTGCCTTTTACAGCTAAACTGGTAACAGGATATCCGCCGGTAGCTCCACCGGTAAAATTGTACAATATTTTATAGTTACTGCTATCGGTATGTATGGAAAAAACAATACCATCGTCATTAGCACCACCCTCTTCCGTAACTCCGAATAAGGTATTTCCTACTAAAAGCAATTGCCCAACAGGCGTTGTGCCATCATTGGGGCCGCCAAAACTATGCATAAGACCATAGTGGGTTCCATCTGTATCTATGTAAAATATTCCACCGGTGTATTTATATTCACCTCCCGTTGCTACCATTCCGTATAAGGTTGAACCCTTGATTATTAGCGATCCTTCAGGGGTGTTGCCGGTAGCTTGATCGAAATCAAACAGATCTCTGTATCCATTTCCATTAGTATCTACAGTAAAAATACAACCTACGTTATTAGCCCCTCCCGAATTGGCCATTCCGTATAAATGGCTTCCAGAAAGCACTAAATTTCCCCTGGGGGAATTGCAGCTTGATGAAGTAAAGGTATGCAGCAAGGTATAGCTTTGTGCTTGCATAGGTATTGTTGCTATAAATAGCAATGCGGCGAGTAATACATAAATTTTTTTCATAGTGTTTAAATTTTAAAGTCCTGCAAAGTTATTATGCAGGTATATGCTCCGCAATCGCATAAAGATGCTATGCTTATATCAATCCTGGTGGGAATAGTTACAAGTCAAGATACTTCGGCGTCCCAAAAATAATTATGACCATGGAAGCAAAAAAAATCCCGTTCTACAACATGCAGAACGGGATTTTTAAGTCTAAAAAATAGAATTACTTAACCACACTGAATTTACCTACATTCAATTGGTTTCCTGAATCATCAAGTAATTTGTATATGTACAAACCACCGGTGTACGATTGGGTATTAATTGTGAGGAAGTTATTGCGCATTGGGTAAGTGCCAATTTCTCTGCCGGTCATATCATAAACTTGAACAAAGCCAGCTTGGTATTGGCCCGAAACAGAAAGGTTTATTTCTTTATTGGCTGGGTTAGGATAAAGGTTTACTTTATCGTGTTGTTCTGCGATGTTATCTATACCAGTTACAGTTGAATTGTCAACATCAAGGGTATCACCTGGCCTTGGACCATTTGCAATATGACCATGATTATGGTAATTAGAGCAGGCATTATATACTACTAGAATAGTATCTGGGTTACCACTTGTAGTATATGAAATTGGAATCGTAGCTGAGGTCCATGCACTTGTAGTGTTAAAACACTTCCAAAGGCCAGCTCCAATTACTGCACCTGCTTTATATAGCACAACTCCACAAGTGGCTGTATCGGCTCCGTCTCCACCATTTGGAATATAGCGGTAATAAAATGAATAAGTATTAATTCTTTGAGTAAACGGCTCACCACGTTTATAGGTAAGGCTTGCACCAGAAATATTTATATAAGCAGTTAATACTAAACCATTAGTATCAGGATATGAAAAACCATAGGTTTTAAGCATATTGTATGTGCTGTTTGTCATGGCTTGTGATACTATTTCTGCATAAGCAGATCCATTTTCAGGAGAAGGACTTGCGGTGCCTTTGAATACTGTAACAGGACTGCCCCCAAAAAACAAACTTTCATTCGTAAAATTAAAATCCCACCATCCATTGTTTCCAAGTCCATTATTAGGGTCCATTACAGATCCTCCTGCTATTGCATCCGTGTTCCAAGTTTCAAAACCAGGATTTATAACTTGTGCCGATACTTTAGGTAATCCTAAAATTACCAAAGCAGTTAAAGATAAAAGTATTTTTTTCATATTTTTTTGTTGTTTAATACGCAAATATAATAATTTCATACAATTCAGGATAAAACAATCCAAAATTGGCAGTAGCTTTGCAGCCATGAATAATGAAGAACACTTTAAAAACGTAATTTCCCATAGCAAGGAATATGGGTTTATTTTCCCTTCCAGTGAAATATACGACGGCTTAAGCGCCGTGTACGATTATGGTACCTATGGGGTTGAATTAAAGAATAATATAAGAGCCTATTGGTGGAAATCTATGGTTCAATTGCATGAAAACATAGTGGGCATTGATTCTGCCATTTTTATGCATCCTACCATTTGGAAGGCATCGGGTCACGTAGATGCTTTTAATGACCCCCTGATTGATAATAAAGATTCCAAAAAGAGGTATAGAGCTGACGTACTTATTGAAGATTACCTAGCCAAACAAGCCGATAAGATTGAAAAAGAAGTAGAGAAAGCCAAAAAGCGCTTTGGCGAAAAGTTCGATGAGGTATTATATCGTTCCACCAATCCGAGAATTACGGAAATACAAAATACGATAAACACCGGTTACAGTCGCTTTAAAAAGGCAATGGAAGAAAGTGATCTGGCAGATTTACGACAAATTATTGTAGATGCTGAAATTGTTTGTCCTATTTCGGGAACTAAAAACTGGACGGATGTAAGGCAGTTTAACCTCATGTTCTCTACCAGTATGGGGGCTATGGAAGAAAGTTCCAACCAATTATATCTGCGTCCGGAAACAGCACAAGGTATTTTTGTAAACTTTTTGAATGTGCAAAAAACAACCCGGATGAAAATTCCATTTGGAATTGCACAAACCGGAAAAGCTTTCAGGAATGAAATTGTAGCCAGGCAGTTTATTTTCCGTATGCGGGAATTTGAACAAATGGAAATGCAGTTTTTTGTACAACCCGGAACCGAACTGGAGTGGTATGAAAACTGGAAGAAAAAGAGACTGGAATGGCATCATAGCCTTGGATTTCCCGTAGGGAAATACCGGTATAAAGATCATACCAAATTAGCGCACTATGCTAATGCAGCCTGCGATATTGAATTTGAATTTCCATTCGGGTTTAAGGAGTTGGAAGGTATTCATTCCCGCACCGATTTTGACCTTAAAAGCCACGAGAAATTCTCCGGAAAGAAATTACAATATTTTGATCCCGAACTGAACAGCAGCTATGTTCCCTATGTAGTAGAAACTTCTATAGGACTTGACCGTACTGTGCTTGCTATCCTGTCTCAATCATTAACAACCGAGACACTGGAAGATGGTACCACCCGCGATGTGATGCGAATTCCCCACTTTTTAGCTCCAGTAAAAGCGGCAGTGCTGCCGCTTATGAAGAAAGATGGCCTCCCTGAAAAAGGCATAGAGCTTTTCAATAAACTTAAACTGCATACATATTGTCAATACGATGAAAAAGATTCTATCGGCAAGCGTTATCGCCGGCAAGATGCAATTGGCACGCCATACGCTATAACTATTGACCACCAAACCCTGGAAGATAATACAGTTACCATCCGCGACCGCGATACCATGAAACAGGAGCGGATTAACATGGATGAAGTGGAAAGGATAGTAATGAAAAAAGTGGATATAACAGAGGCGCTGAAAAGGCTGTAATTATTAGGAGGTATTCTTCACAAATAGCCTTACATAATATTCAATATATTGGTGTTCTTTATCTTTATTTAATGAAAATCAGTATATTTGTGTTTTTGTAAAACAACAACATTATAAATTATGAAAAATAAATTATCAATAATTTCAATTGCAGCGATATTCCTTTTAGGATTTATTTCAAATGGGCAGGCCCAATATTCATGGACTCAGAAGGCCAGTATGCCAGGCCATAGCAGGTCTTATGGAACTGCTTTTTCAATCGGACACTATGGTTTTGTTGGTGGTGGAAGTGATTCCACAACTCGTGTATTTGATTTTTGGAAATGGAATCAGCATACTAATTCTTGGTCAGCAATTGCCAATTATCCCGGTGTGGGGAGTGCCGGGCTTGTTGCATTTACTATTAATGGGAAAGGATATGTTGGTTTAGGGGCTAGTTCCAGTATTGGTAATGATTTGTGGGAGTATGATACAACAACAAATACTTGGACCCAAAAAGCTAATTTCCCAGGCACGCCGAGGTATGCTTGTTTTACGTTTGTAATTGGAAATAATGCCTATGTTGGTTGTGGAGACCCAGGGAGTGCCCCATATCTTCAAGATGTTTGGGAATATAATTCTGTAACCAACACATGGAGGCAAAGAGCTAATTTCCCAATATTAGATGCCGGAATGGTTGGCTTTGCAATTGGAAAAAATGGCTACGCAGGTTCAGGAACAACAGGTACAGGGACTGATTATACAAATTTTTATCAATATGACACCACTTCTAATACGTGGACAGCCATTGCCTCTTTACCTTATGTAGGAAATGGTTTAGACCATGATGTTGCATTTGTGATTGGAACTATGGGATTTGTTGGTACAGGCAGGAATACCGGATTAATTGATACAAGGCAATTTTGGTCGTATGATACAACTACAAGGTCTTGGAGTGCCATAGCAAATTTGGGTGGAATATGTCGCAGTCAGGCAACATCATTTTCAATTGGGAATTATGGTTACGTAGTTACAGGTTATGATAGCCTCAATAGTCCTATTAAAGATTTATGGCAGTATGGTAATATTGCATCGGCACCGGTTGCCAGTTTTTCAGAGAGCGATACATTAATATGTGTGGGCGATAGTGTTCATTTTATAGACTTATCGACTAATTCACCAACCAGTTGGAAATGGACTTTCGAAAATGGTAATCCCGCATCATCTACAAAACAAGATACGGTGGTTGTTTATAACACAGCAGGTCTTGACTCTGTCAAGCTTGTAGTCAAAAATGCGGGCGGCTCGGACAGTGTAACGGTAAAAAAATGTATACATGTTATAGCAAAACCTTCCCCGGTTTTTTCGGCTGCCGATACTGTTTGTAAATCCGACACTACAACCATTAAAGTAAGTGGAGGTAGTAGCTATGTTTGGAGTAATGGAGCCACTACGTCAAGCATAATAGTCATTCCTTATACCGATAGTAGCTTCTGTGTTACCGTTAGTAATGGGATATGTTCTAAAGATACCTGTATTAAAATCATTGTGAAAAATTGCAGCAAATTAGGAATAGCAAATATCCTGGATAATAATAATATAACTATCTATCCCAATCCGGGTAATGGTATGTTCAATATCTCCATTAATAATTGCCTAATAGGAAACAGGCATTTTGAAATTTACAATACACTTGGGGAGCAGGTGTATTACACAAAGGTTTCAGCTACTCAATTTTCTATTAACATAAGCAATAGGCCTAGCGGAATATACCTTTACAGGATTGTTAATGAAGATGGAAGCTTAGTTGGAAAAGGGAAGTTAATGATTCAGAAATAAGCGATACTTAAAATAAAACTAAAATTTTTTACCTAACAAGTCAACTTTTTCATTGCAATGTGTTTGGAACAAGTTGAACTAATAAAGTAGTTTAGTGGTGAGTAACTAGCACATGACTTTACTAGTTAGCACAAAATAATGTTTGTTATTTACTTTTTCCCTTCCGTCTTAGTACGGGGCTTTAGACTATCAAAATAAGCTTTGGCATTAGCATTATCAGCATCTAAATTCAATATCTTTCTGTAATACATCGAGGCATTATCCTTGTCCTTTTTCAATACGTAGAAATAGCCCAATTGTGAGTAGGCTTCAATAAGACCTGCTTTATTTTTAAGGGTATCGGCTCCTACTTTTTGAATATAGGTTTCGTAATAGGGTTTTGACAACGTTTGTGTGGAATCCAATTGGCTGTTGGCTCTTGCTCTCCATTGGTAACCTAAAGCAAGGTCAGGGTTGCTTTTTGTAATCATGCCAAAGGAAGAATCAGCCCCCTTGTATTGTTTATTATTGTATTGCGCAAGCCCTAAAAAGTAATAGTCGTTCGCATCGGCATTTTGCTGTCTGGCTGTTACTCTTTTCTTAAAGTACATAACGGCCATAGGATAATTACCGTTTTTATAATTGATATTGCCAATTAATTGATAAATGTCTTGTACATCCGTTGAGCTCGCATCGTTAATAACTGTAACGGCTTGGTTCAGACTGATTATTGCCAATGAATCTTGCCCGTTTTTAGAAAGCAATTTGCCAAGGTAAGCATAATCACTGCCTATAATTTTGACTTTTGTTCCTTTCGACTTGGCAAAAAACTTGTTCATATTTACCAATCCCGTTTTATAATCTTTTTTCTCATATTGAGAATAACCAAGCAGCCGGTATAAAATAATATTGCTGGAATCTTTGCTTAAATCATTTTGCAATTCCGTTATAGCACCATCATATTTTTTGGCTGCAAAAAGAAATTCTCCGTAACGGATTCTTGCTGTTAAAGAATTATTGAGACGGAGATATTTTGTGTAGGCTGCAATCGCCTCATCATACCGGCCGGCTTCGTACAACATTTCTGCCTGTTCACGATAAGCAGGTGCAAAAGTAGAATCGAGCTGAGTGGCTTTAGTGAAATAATTGAAGGAGGTTGGATAGTCCCTGGCATTTTTCCATAATTGTCCCAGGCGAAGCAAAGCATTAACGCTCTTTGAGTCAAGCGAAGCTGCGGTATTGTATTCTTGTATGGATTTAGATCCATCTGTAGGATTTTGAGCCAGGTAAGCATCGCCAAGGTCGAGATGGTAAGTAGCGCTTTTGGGATCCAACTTAATGGCATTGTTAATTAAGATAACAGCCTGATTTAATAAATCGGAAGTAGTGGCCGGATCTTTACCCGCTAAACTAATGTAGGCTTCAGCAATTTTAGAAAGTACTAACGGGTCTTTGTCTTTCGATAATGTTTTTGCTTTGTAAAAATTATCCATGGCCGATTTGCTATCGCCGCTGGCCATTTGCGTTTTGCCGAGTCCAATGTAGTTGAGGGCTTCCAGGGCATTTACATTAATACCTTTCTGGTAAGTATTCTGGGCGGAATCCAGCTTACCCCAATTATAAAAATTTTCTCCGCGGTAAAAATAAATATTCCCAACCGCAGGTTGCGCTGATTCGAGCGTTTGAAATGCTTTATCCGCTTTTTCAAACTCTTCATTATTGGTAAGCTTTATGGCATCTTGCAGGGTTTGCGTATGCGCAACAACAGATGATATAAAGATGGCTCCTGCCATCAAAAAGGATATACGAAAACCTGAACTTTTCATGTTATTTGATTTGAAAGTGGGCAAAGGTAAAAAGAATAATAAAGGGAATGATAGGTATGGGTTCCGTTTTTAGGTATAGGGTACAATAAGTAACTGATTTATTAAAAACTTATTATGTGCGTAGGCACGGTAGCCGGTAAAATTCCTTCCTGCAATATGATACGTTGACCTTTATCGGAGGTAACAAAAGATAGGAATCCGCTTCCTAAGCCCATATAGGGCTCTGTTTTAATCATATACACATCTCTGCATAAGGGATACTCTCCCGTATTTATATAATAGGCATAAGGTTGAAAATGCCGCCCTTCTTTGGTTGCCGATACCCATACTATTTTAACCTTGTTCAGAAATCCTTCAGTGGCCGAATCATAATCATTGCTAACCCAATTGACGGCAATTATTCCTAATGCCTGTTTATTTTTTGAAACATAATCAATTACCTCCGGATTACTGTTTAAAGCAAAACAATAAGAGGGGAACTTAGCCTCTTTTACAAGGCTGTCGAGAATATAGCGTGAATTATTGGAGTTTTCATGGTCAAATACCACTGTTATTTTGCCTTTGCCCGGGGAGTCCCAAGTGCTGTCACTTTTAAAGATGGCTTTAATTTTGTCTAATGAAAGCAAGGTATCAGGATTATCTTTATTTATTATCAGGGCAACGGCATCTGTAGCAATTTTTACCTGTTCGGGGAAAAGCTGCTTATCTTTAAAATAGGTTTCTTCCTGTTTGGTTAGTTTACGCCCCGCAACAATTAATTGCACCGAGTCATGCATTAAATCATTAAAGAGCGAGCCTTCCGGTTCGTACTTTACATTAATTTTTGTGCCATTGTAAAGAGCTGTGAACACTTGTTTTTCAGCGTCTACGGTGGGCTGATAGGAATCGTCAGCGCCCATGTATAAATCTCCGGAGGTAGGTGTGTCGGTATGTGCTTTTCCGGGTTGCTGACCACCGCAACCCATAAAGGTAATAGTAATAAATACAATAAGAACAAGAAAAGGGAATGGTATTGGCTTAATTGTTTTCATCTTCTCTGCCTGCACGAATTCGTCTATAGAACATATAAAGCCTGAATAAACCATAAGCTAATATTCCGCTTCCAATTACAATGCGGAAGCTTGGCTGAAGACCAAAATCCAACTTTTGGCTAAGGACCGCTATGCCGGCAAAAATGTATACAAACGAAAATACAGAGCCGGTTAACAGGTAAAAATTTTTCATTTATTATAATCCCGTTTTCGGGAATGAATTAGCGTAAAACGAAACGAACAGGCAACGTATATTGCACCCTTACAGCATGGCCGTTTTGTTGGCCGGGCGTCCATCTAGGCATACTGGAAACTTTTTTCGTAGCTTCATTATTCAATAATTGATTTACCCCCCTCAATAAGGTAACTGATGAAATACTGCCGTCTCTTTCCACAACAAAAGAAACCCAAACAGTGCCCTGTATATTGGCCTCTTTAGCTTGTTCCGGATATTCAATATGTTCAGACAGCCATTTGTTTATATCTCCCGGGAAGGCCGGTTTTTGCTGTACAATGGTAAATATTTTATTTGCATCATCTCCTATGGCATTATTAGTAGTAGGGATAGGTGCAATAATCATTGTGTCCTTGCCTTTTTGGTTCGTGGTTCCGGCATTAGTCACCTGTACTTGCTTAACCGTTGCTATTACCGTATCGGGGTTAATTTTTGCAATAACGGGAGGGGTAACCTTTAATTGGTTTACCAAAGGCTTTGGTGGAGGTGGAGGAGGTGGAGGTGGTGGTGGCAAATTTTTGTCTGGTGGGGGAGGTGCCTTAAGATCCACTTTTATAGTTACCACTTCGTCCGCTTTCTTAAAATTCAATACTTTTAGAAGCAAGGGAATACTAATACCAACTACCAGTGACCCCACGGCAATAGCCATAGCCAGAAGGATTACTTTTTGATATTTTTTCCTTACATAGTAAGCGCCATATGCCTTGTTCCTGCCTTCAAAAACAATCTCATTACGAACCTCGCTCGTAACATCCATCCAACCGCCCATAGTTTTTTCTTCAGCCATGATGGTTATTTAGCTTTATGTTTTTGCTTATAGTCAGCAATCATTTTCATATCATCGTCATTAGCATCTATCAATGCATATTTACCAACGTTGCAAATATTCATTTCATCGAGCGCCATTATCACATTAATATATTTCGTATTCGTATCTGTCTTTATAATTACAAATCGTGCATATTTATTTCCTTCCGCTTTATCTAATAACCGGGCGTATGCTGTATCCGTTACTTTATTGGCATTATGTTGATCTTGCAGAGGCTTTATACTATTCATTACAAACTGGTTGCTGTTCAGCACCAATTTGCGTAACCCGTCATTAGAAAAATTAGTCTGCATAACGTTATTGCTATCAGGGTTTAGTGATAATCTGCCTTTAAAATAATAAACCGTGTCGCTTTTTCCTAACACCAATGTTAATGAAAGGGTATCCTGAATTTTGGTTTTATCGTCGGATTTAACAGGTGGTGTAAGTTGAATAACCTTAGGCTGGCTAAACGTTGTGGTAAGCATAAAAAAGGTGAGCAGGAGGAATCCAAGATCCACCATAGGAGTCATATCTATTCTGGTAGATAGTTTTTTGGCTCTCTTTTTCTGGTGTTTTCCACCACCGCCGCCCCCGCCTGTGTTTACTTCTGCCATTTTATTCCCTAGCTTTTAGGCATTGATTTTAAACTGGTTATCAGATTAAAGTGCTGTATGCCTGCTTTTTGACAAATATCAATAACTTGTTTAATAATTTTATATCTGGCCCTGCCATCCGCTTTAATAGCATAACTGGGGGCTTTTGTATTTTGCTTATTGGCAAGTTTTGTATTGTAGTCGGCAAGTCCGTATTCTACACCAGATGTAACCCAATCCAATAATTCGTCATTTTTCAGCGTATCCATGGGTATTCCGGAAGCTCCGTTACTCATAACTTTACGTTGGGCATCGTCCGCTTCAATATATGCTTTCACTTGACTTACCGGTACTCCAAAGGTTCCCATAACCGCAAATCGGCTCATGTCAAGGGTTGTTATGGGTAGCTTATACTTTTGCATAACAGCTTGGAGAACTTGGGGGCGTACGTCTTTTCCATCCATATCAAAAAACACCCTTCCGGCGCTGTCAATCGATATGGTCATAACGTTGTCTGGTATTTTGGTAGTTGTTACTGAAAAAGGTATTACCACCTTCACCGGTTCTTCCGGTCTGAATTTGGTAGTGAGCATAAAAAAGGTAACCAACAGGAAAGCCAGATCCACCATGGGTGTCATGTCAATAGAAGGACTATTCCTCGGAAGTTTTATTTTTGGCATTGCTTAGGCAGTAACAGTAAAAGGGTGTTGACTACTTTTCTCTGTGTGTTGAAGAATAGGTCTGAACAATACTGAATCCTGCTTCATCCATTCCGTAGGTTAAGGTATCTATCAGATTGGTGAAAACGTTGTAAGAAACAATACCCAGAGCTGCAGCAAAGATACCAAGTCCGGTATTAATAAGCGCTTCAGAGATACCATTTGCAAGGCCGATAGCATCCGGTGCGCCTGCTTGTGCAAGTGCAGCAAATGCTTTAATCATACCAAGTACTGTACCAAGCAGTCCAACCAGTGTGGAGATGGAAGCGCAGGTAGACATGATTACCAAATTCTTCGAAAGCATAGGGAGTTCGAGAGCGGTAGCTTCTTCCAGTGATTTTTCAATGGCGGCAATTTTCGCTTCTTTATCCATGGTGCCTTCTTTTTCAACTTGCTCGTATTTAACCAGGCCGGTACGAATTACATTAGCTACCGAGCCTCTTTGTTTGTCGCATTCTGCAATGGCATCGTCAATTTTACCGGTAGAAAGCAATTCGCGAACTTTTCTTACAAAGTTGTTAACGCTTCCTTTTCCGCTTGCATTAATAATGGTAAGCGCGCGTTCAATTGCGAAGGTTACTATAATTAATAAGATACCGATAAGCCACGGAACAATAGATCCACCTTTATACATAATGGCCAGGAAGTTGTTTGGCAAAGGTTTATTATCGTGAGATCCTCCTTCAAAATTACTTCCGTTACCAAGGATTCCGTAATAAATTAAATAGCCGACAACAACAGCTGCAACAATTACAACTAATGTAAATGCCGGGATGCTTTTTGATTTTTTTTCTTGTGCCATGACAGATTTTTTTGAATTGAGATTTCTTGTTTGTTTGTATTTTGACGATTGTTTACTTTAAAACTTGCATTTATTTCGGGGGGCAAATATAGAAAAAGATATTAATGCATACACAATAGAATATATTATGATTTTTTAAAGAATATAATTAGGGCTATTCCACCTTTATCATTTCGGCTTGAACCACTGCCTGTGTAGCCTGATTAAATACAAAAGCTACTATATAGCAATTAGCCATATTCCAACTTGATGCATTGCCATTTTCACCCTTGGTAAAATCATAGGTTTGAAAGGATGTCCAGGTACCGCCTGCTGTGCTGCTGGCCGATGTAGGAATAACAATTCCTGAAGGAAGTCCCCCCGAAGTATTTCCAAAGGCTCCCCTTAAAACATTGCGGTGGTCATAAGTAGAATCATATCCAAGTATAAGATCCCCATCCTTTTGCCAACTAACTATATGGTCTTCTACTACTAGGGCCTCTAGTGAATAAGTGTTACTACCCGGAAAGGCTGTTTTAAAAGTTACCTGGAATGTGGCGCCAATTATACGTGGGCTGGTCCAGGCACTGTCATAAATGTGTATTGTAACAGCCGCATTATGGTTATTATTAATAAGGTCTTTAATACTGTCCTGCCAAACGGTACCGCCAGGTCCACCATAGCCTACATCCATATTCGGACTGCTTGTATTCCATCCATAACGGTTTATCAAACCTGTTGGGTAAGTGGCGCTTGTTAAATTGAAAAGCGTACACCAGGTAGTACTTGCATAGCAACGATAGTCTGTGCTAAAGGCGTAAGAAGGGTATCCGGCCACATTATTGGAGGGTATTGCAAAATCACCCATATTCTCTTCCATCATTACTATTTGGCCATAGGGATATCCGCCTGTAGGGGAGATTAATGTATCTCCTATAGCACAAGCAGTAGGGCAGTTAGGGCATTGGTCACCCATGCAGTCTTCCAGTAAGACTTTATATTGTGTATAAGCGTAAGGACCACTGACCGCACTACTGTCCCAAAATGCAGGTTTTGTAGTGGGCAAAATGCTGTTAACTTGTTTTTGTACAAGCGGTGTTGCAATTTCATCGCAACCTGAAAGTGCAATGGCAGCAGTTATTATGCTCCAAAATATGTTTTTTGCTTTCATTGATTGTATCTAAACGCTAAAGTAGTGATTTTAGTATTTTAAAAACTGTTGGTAATGGAAAGAGTCAAGCCATCCGATGCCGGAATTTCCCTGCAAACGCCACCAATACATAATATGCCTGCTCTTTGCTTGCCGTATCCAACCGTAATATGCAAGGCATTTTTCATATATCCTCCGGTTATGGTAAAGTAATGTAGGCGCAAAGAAGGATCAGGATCGCCATAATTATACTCATCTAATGCGCCTAAAAACCAATCGGAGCCAAAGTTGTATTCTGCCAGTGCAAATACCCAGTTACCCTGGTCCTGCATGGTTTGCAAACCTTGTAATTCCATATGCAAAGTATGTGCCGATGAAATAGCATAATAACCATCCAGAACTCCTACATTCGAAATAATGTTAGGTGCCAATTCATTTTGAATTATCGATTTATCGTAATACTCATAATCATACTGGGCTATCAATCGGAAATCGGATGAGAATTTATGTTGTATTTCAAAAGTACCCTCCTGAAAATAATTTGTCTGTCCCATGTTCAATATTTTTGTGGTGTAACCCTGGTCAGTTGTTGTTTTGTCATTAAGGGCTATAGTATCTAAAGAACGGATAGCGGAATATTCAGCATCCAGGTCAGTTCCATATTTTCCGCCTAAGAAACTTCCTCTGGGTAATTTATATTTTATTTCCGCGTCAAAACCCTGTTCACCGTTTGGCTGGGTGGCGTAAGGATAAAATGCAGCTAACTGGTAAGTTTCATCCCGGGGCATTTCGGGCAGATAGTTAATAGCTAAATCATTGGCTGTGGCGGTGCGGTCCGATTTAAAACTCATATTGTCAACTCTTTCTCCGCCCAGCATAAAGGAAAATCCTTTTTGCGAGTATCCTGCCCTAACCAATGCTCCATCACCCGGTTTAAAAATATCTCCATTAATTGCATTAGGGTCATTAATGATATAGGCATCTTCCGTATAAAAAGAAAATCCTCCGTTTATTATGCTTAATCTTCCTGCGCTGGCTCCCACATTTTCGGGGAAGTTATAGGTAGGGTTGTCAGCAACCTGGTAGTTGCTTACGAAACTTCCACCTACAATAATTTTTGTTTTCATATTATTCCATGCAGAATCCATTTCGTTCAGGTTTAATTCCGCATCAAAGCCTCTTACTAAACCTGCACCCTCGGTCCAATAGTAGCGCTGGTTACCAATAAGCCCTTTTAAATACACTCCTTTTGCGGGACTGTATTTTACCCTCACACCGTTAAATGAATTATCTATACCAAGTGATGGTGACCAATAGGCGCGCAATATCATTCCGCTGCCAAATTGTTCATAAAAATTGCCTACGGTAACTTCCATTCCATCTGATTTATAATCTATATACTTATAAGGGAAACCGCTGCCATCATACAAAGGGCTATAACCTTCCAGTGCATTATCGTAGGCTTCATATCGTATTCCGGCAGATATTTTGCCATTAGTATAGTCGAGCTGATCGTATGTGTTCATCAAAATTTTTTCAGGTACGGGTGGGGCGCCTATAAGTGAATCGGGTTTATAGTATTGTGCATCTATTTCAATGCTGCCATGTACTTGGCCCTCACCGTTTAAAATTTGTGCTCCCGCATAAAAAGCGGAAAGGATAAGTAAGAGGAAGGTAAAGATTGTGCTTTTCAACTCAGGTGTATTTAATTACAAGTGTGTTAAACTAATTTTATTTTTTTCCGGCTGCTTTAAGCAATGCGGCATGCAATCCCTTTTCATCGCCTTCCATATAGGAATTGTGGATATATACTATTTTGCCGTTTCCGTCAAGGATAAAGGTGCAAGGAACATTGATAACTTCCATGGCATGTTGAAAATCCTGGTTTGGATCGAGGTATATATCATAATCCCATCCTTTTTCTCTTACAAAAGAGGGTACTTTAGACATGGTACGCGGGTCGTCGACGGATACAGCAATAACTTTTACTCCTGTTTCCTTTTGCCAGTCTGCATATTCATCGTTAATAGCATCTAATTCGGCACAGCAGGGTTTGCACCAGGTGGCCCAGAAATCAATAATCATGGGCTTCCCATGATTGGAAAAAGAGGAAGTATTATAAGCAGAGCCATCTATGGTTTTTACCTGTGTAGCCGGAACCTTTGAATTTAAAAGGCTTTGTGCAAAGGTGGTAGCAGGAATTGAGCACAGCGCAATTAGGGAGAAAGCAAACAGTTTTTTCATGGCTTTAATATTAGGTGGGTTCAAATGTATGAAAATATTAATGAAGACGACATGAAAAAGTCCTGCTTATTAGGCAGGACTTTTAAAAATTTCAAAAAAACAGAAATTAATGTGAAACAATCAACTTTTGGTATGCCGGTTGGCAGCCATCAGCTTGCAATTCGCAAACATAAATTCCGGAAGGCATGGATTGTACATCAATACTGGTTTTGCTTTTTAAAGCGCTTAATGGTAATGTTTGAACACATTCGCCCAGCAAATTATATATTTTAAGGTTGGCTGCTTGTATTCCATTGTTAAGGCTATAGTTAAAGTTTACAAAGCTACCGGCAGGGTTTGGGTAAGGACTTAAAAAGCTAATTTCTCCTTCTGATATTTGGGCAATTCCAGTTGGGCTAGATACATACCTAACAACAAATGAGGCAGTGTCAGTATAGTTATGGTTAAAAAACGTATAACGTATAGTAGTTACTCCATTTCCTCCATTTGGATAATAATCTCCATAAAAAGCATTGCCTAGTTCAGCGGTATCACCTGTAGCTATATTGCATGAATCTGGATCAGTGCCATCTGTAACTGGGCCACAAATTCCTGCAAAGCATATTGCATTAGTACTGTTGACAACAGCCGATAATATAGTTCGTTTAGCATGTAAATATGCCTTTGGTCCATTATTAATGACATCAATTGTGGGGCTTATTAAAATAGAAGAGTTACTGCCATAAACAGAGATAACAGAATCATTTAAAATAGGGCCGCTTACACCCTGTATAATAATTTTAAGTGTTTGGGAATAAGAAAAAGACGTGATTGCTAAAGCAAGCAAAGTCAAAAGTGTTGTTTTTTTCATGATGGGTTTATCTTTATAAGGCAAATATATTCATTTTTTGAATAGCAAGTACTGATTGGGCCATAAAAAAAGCTCCGTCTCACTGAAAGGGAGACGGAGCTTTTAAATACTTAGAGAATTATTAACGTTGAATAATCAACTTTTGAATGGTAGGTGCATTGTCAGCAGTGAATCTAACAAAGTAAACTCCATTTTGAAAGTTTGAACCGTTAATTGAAATGGTATGTTGTCCGGAAGACAGAAGGCCTTCGTTATCGGAGTAAACCTTTTCTCCCAACATATTATACACTTCAACAGTAATATTTTGGTCTTTGTCAAGACTGAAAGCTACGTTGGTGTTATTATTAGTTGGATTTGGGTACAAGTTAAACGATACACCGTCTGAAACTTCATCTATTCCTGTTGTAATAAGAGTCACAGGAGCAGTTGCAGCTTGGTATACAAATAAACTGGTGTTATTCTGAACAAATACTGTAATATGTTCACCGGGGTTCAAAGAATCATATGACCAGGTGGCATTTTGTGTTCCCCATGGGTGGTTCTTTGTCCAGGTAACGTTAAGTGCTTGCGTTGAATAAGGAGTAAAGGCAGTCAATGTATTACCTTCTTCTCCGGTCATTAATTCTTCAACAACTTGAGGGTAGTTGACTACATATTGGTAATATGATTCTGGATTAGTACCAGGGAATGAAGATGGTGGATCTTCCTGACTTTGATCTTGAGCATACTTAATAGTATCTACAGTCAAAACTGCATCAGCAGCTAATCCGGCTGCAAAAGAACCATATGCTTTAATAGTAGCCTTAACGCTATATACGTTTGTATGACGATCGTAGGTAGCACTGGTAATACTAATCTTAAATGGTGAGCCCATTTTAGCTTCACCTTGAATAGCAGCTGAATTAACGGTGCCAGGATAGACATCCGTGCTACCATCAAGTTTAGCATCCGGAACACTGTTTACTCCATAATAGTAATAGGTTCTTTCAGAATCATAAGGAATCCAGCTAGCTTTGTTCATATAATCTCTGTCTGGCCAGCTAACGTGGTATCTCACAGGTATACATGTGGTTTGGTTGTTTGTCAAAACGGAATCCAAATTTGGTGCAGCATACATACATGGGTTACAGGAAGCTTGCATGAATTCTTCAAACAATACCTGTTTGGTTTGAATAGAGTCAATAACAGTAATACCGGTAACATACTCGGTATCATTATCAGGGTATTGGTTTGCATGGCTTCCGTTCAAATTGGTTGCCCAAAGTTTCATGGTATAAATACCAGCAGCTGTTGGGGTCCAACTGGTGGATGCAGCAACAGCGGTTGATACTGGGTTTGGTGCAGCAATAGATACGGTTGCAGGTGCAGTGCCGCTATGCCCGTCAGAGCATTTCCAGTTAAGAGTAAGAGAAGTTAATGCTGTGGAGCCTGTGTTTGCAACAGTTCCCGTTACAGGATACGCTACACCAATTCCATAATAATTACTTCCACTAATGTTGGTTCCTACTGTAGGAGCAGCATAAGCTGGTTCGCTGCCCGGAATAAATTCATAATAATTATTATCTGCATTAGCATCGGAAGTTGCAATTGCAGAAATACTTGGTGAACCTGCCACTTCATATGCAAGTGTAGATTTAACTTGGACACCAAGGGAAAGGCCTGGATTTGTGGGAGTAGAACAGCCATTCCAGTACCATCCGCCAGCCTGATCTACCATATAGATGTTATTGGTCGTTTCTTCTAAAACAATAGCCCACCAGTTAATAGAGCAGGTATCAGTAGGGTTAGTTGCAGCAAACCAGTCAATCCATAATTGACGGTGTGGTGCGGTTCCATATACTTTTGTGTATATGCACGTACCGGTGCCAAGTCCTGCGAGGCACAATCCCCAAACGCAAACAGAACTATCTGGCAAAAGCGCAGAAGGTAGTGCTGCCGGAGTGTTTCCCGCATTAGCTAAAACAGCTTTTTTAGAGAAGGTAAGGTAACCGCTCGAATTTGCTTTAAAGGCAGTAACGGGTCCTCCGTTGAAATCAAAAACAAACGGAATGGTTTGGCTTGTTGAGTATTTGGGAGTGCTACTTGCATGTGGAATATCTGCAAGAATAGTAGTGCTTCCCGCAGGAGCAACAAGTGAGGAAGTATTAAAATCGGCGTCTGTATTTATTCCTCCGGGATTTCCGGGTGCCGACAGGAAATTGACGTTATAATATCCCTGTGCGTTTGCACTGATAATTGCACCAAGTACAACTGCAGCGCCTAATAGTAATTTTTTCATGTTTTTTTAATTTAGGGTTCAAATGTATAATTATTTTTAATCCAAACTACAAAATAAGCAATATTTTTTATGGTACATTCAAATATTTATGCGTTTGTAATGAAACCCTCCATTCCGGATTGTTTTTTATATATTCTGTAATCCAAGGCATTACAGAATCCGACTTACCCCA
>Ga0302280_1001217_pt1 | contig 21590 bp, 20 predicted proteins | sample III_Fen_E1_1_FD_198771 | JGI IMG/M metagenome (GOLD analysis project Ga0302280, IMG submission 198771) | Peat permafrost microbial communities from Stordalen Mire near Abisko, Sweden - III_Fen_E1_1 | ecosystem: Environmental > Terrestrial > Soil > Wetlands > Permafrost | place: Sweden: Abisko... | reverse complement strand
CTTCATGTTGACCAGCTGGTTCTTGAGGGGAATGTTGCTTTCTCTTCCCATGTTGATCGCAATTATCAGCTTCTCGATCAAGTCGTACTTGGCTTAGAAGTTATCCAAAGTAATCTCCTCAATGCTGTCGACTGTCTTATAGTCCTCCGCTGTGTACTGTATCTCAGCTTGCAAAGGATTGTTTCCTTCCTTACTGTAGACAACACTCTCGCAAAAGCGAGTGAAGGGACAAGTTACAGAAAGATTGGGTTTTCTTCTCCTTCCAATTACATAGCAGATGGCCTTGTTAAGTTTATAGTTAGGGTTTTTCCTAAAAGCATCTTCGAGAATAGTATCGCATCTTTGGACACTATAGCCTCCGACTTATCCATCGGTCACCAAAATGATGTTGATGAACTGAATATCAACGATAGTCGTGGCAACTGTTTCGGGGGATGTTCCTCCTCCATGCCCTCTCTATTGGACAATATCTTACTCAAACTACTTCTTGGATGAGATCTTGCAATCAGAGCCCCATAAATAGTAGTGGGTGATGTCCTTAGCGTATTGAACGAGGATATCTGCTACAGTTTGCCAATAGGACCGACATCCACTGACGGAGCCTGAGCAATCAACGAATATCGCAAATGACTCTTTCTCCATATTAATATAAACAATAGATTTGTTATATTGAATTTGAGGGTATTCTTTGATATAATATCTGAGCATTACTGTTGATATAAGAGGTAATCATAAAAGCAGAGACAGAGCAATTTTGATGATTACGCTTCATCTCTGCACATTCATCAATTAAATCAAAATAATACTAATAAATTAATCTTGCTTTTGAGGCTCTTTTTCATCTTAATTGTTTTTAAAAAAATTGTTAAATTATTCCAAAGCATGGATCAAAACAAGAAAATTTATATTTGTAAAGCAGAAAAAGAACTTTTAATAAATTCAGAATATACACAATGATGGAAGGTTACAAAGACAAGAAGGGACTAATTATCATAACAAAGGCGGAGGAGACCCTCAGAAAACCTTAAATATATATGGAATCAACATTTGATCAAATTAAACCAAAAAACACTTCTATTGAAGAGCAGCTGATATAACATGCAAACTAAAAATTGAATGAAGAGAGAAAAAGTAAAAGAATACTTTGTCATCAAAATGTTAAACTGCCCTTGATGATTCTATCTTGATGAAACCAAAATAAGTAGTCTTATCCTTTTAATTTCGTATTTATAACTCATCATAGTTAAAAATCACTGCTATTTTGTCCCTCCGCATTTCATGTAATGCTCTAAAAACTTTTCTCTAAGATAAATGCATTATTATTCTATATTTTTTAATCGGGATATTTATTGTTTGCATTATTGTATCTCCTACTGAAACCTTATCATTATACTATTGCTCGGAGATTAAGAAACTTTTACTCCGAAGGATTGATTTAGAAAATCAGGGTTTTTATTGCATTTAGGGGTTTAGTTCTACTGCGATGAGTCTATTTATTGGACTACCAATTATGAATTCTTGCTGTTGGTCAGTTCAACTGATTTACCCCTACTGCTGACTAGTGTATATTCACTATTTCTCCTAGTACTGTTATTTCTCTTCTCGTTATCTTTCTAGCTGTTTTAACTCTGCTCCTTAAAGGATGAAATGTGCAACTTGTCAGCATGTAAAGTATCCTCATGTTGCCAATCCTAGATATTTTCATATGTCCATCCTCGCGTTGCTGGTGAGTATACCTGCCTTTGTTTGAGAAACTGGTTTTCGTGTGAGTGGGTGGGATAATAGTAGTGATAGTGGTAATGGGTTATTGTTGGCTATGCCGATGAGTGTCTGCTGGTCATGTGTATAATGAAATTAATCTTTTGCTAATTACTATTTGATAGCTTATCTATAGCAAGTCTTACTTCAAAAATAAAGGTTGAGTTATTTTTGCCTCTATGAATGATATTAAGTCGCCCATTACAATAACTCTATTTTTATACAAATATTGCATTATAAGTTAACGTTTCATTATTGCTATTTTGCTATGACTAATTTTGGTAAACATTAATATATTTAAAATCAATGCCAAAAATTATGAACCTGCTCATCTTTCAAATTATTTATCTGTTTCACGTATTCATATTTTAGCTGTGGTCCTAGCACAAATTAGTAAATGGCAATGGCTAAATGGTAGCAGTTATTTTGGTAACGATCGTATAATTTATGGTGCTGATTATCTTGTAGGTATAAATATAGCATCTTAAATTATTTATCGATTTGTGTTTAGCGAGTCTCACTATATTTAGTATTAAGACCCCCTCCAGAACTTATTCTAACTTCCATATTTCCTGTTATGCCTTTCGTACGAACTCCTTACACAACCAAGTTGGTAGTTATTTTATCGCTGAACTCCACCTACTGCACCTAAAGTACTACCAAGCAGTGATGAATATTTCCTCCAATAAAGGGGATTTAAGAAGTACTCAATTAAGTTTAAACCCACATCCTTGTAATTTGTGATTTCATGGCCTTGGCAAATTAAGTGTGATCTAAATTTATGACTATTTTTTGAGATCCATGATGGCATTGAAGGCAATCTTTATTACCTTCTGGTAAGCATTTGCACGATAAACATTATCTGCATATAGGTTAATTGCATAAATTGCAGTTGTTTGGTTTTTATTGTGGGGCTTGACTTCCTCCCATCAAACTATCGATATTTATATGAGATTATTAATGACCAATTAATTTATTTTATTGAAAATAGTTAATGCCCTTTTAACTGTAAATCTTTTGATTTTGATACATCAGCACGCTTCTTCATTCTTTCAATGGTATGAATAAATATGATACGATATAATATGATATTCTATAATTTCTAATCAGTTAAAAAAGAATTTAAGAATTAAATGGCTAATCCTTTTTATATAGAGTTAATTACAATTTAAAAGCCTAAAAATAAAAGGATTATGTCAAAAATACAAATTGGATGGTAATTCCTTTGTTAATTATATAAAGTTCCTCCTCTCTTAAATATAAATATTTTATAAAATCTCTCTTGATAAGATTAAATTTCATCATGGTTATTTTTAATTTGTATTATTAAGATATTTAAAGATCAATGCCAAAATTTATGAATCTGTTCATCTTTTAAATCATGTATAGGTTTTACTAATTCATACTTTAGCTGTGGACCTAGTATAAATTAATAAATGGCGATAGCCAAATGATAGCAGTTGTTCAGGTAACGATCATACTATCTTTGATTCTGATTATTTTATAGATATTAATATAGCTTCTTAAATGATTTGTCAATTCTAATTTATCGAGTCTCACTATATTTAGCAGAAAGACCGCCTCCGGGACTTATTTTAACTTCCATTTTTCCCTTTATGCCTTTTGTTCGAACACCTTCCACAACAACTTTCCGAGTTATTGTTTTATTAATTACGTCAATATTTCTATTTAGGCCTTTAATTCTAACTTCTTACGCATTTTCCTTGTTGATTCTTGTTTCATGAACATATTCGACCTAAAATACTACCAAACAGTGTTGAATATTTCCTCCAATAAAGGGTATTTAAGAAGTGCTCAATTTGGTTTAAACCCACATACTTTTAATTTGCGATTTCATGATGTCAATAAATAGAATAGGATCTAAATTTATTACAATTTTTTTGTCCGCATTTGAGCATTTGAGGCAATCTTTGTTTGCTTCTAGTAATGGTTAGCATTTGCATGCTGAACATTATTTACATTTATTTGATTCGCATTGGTTGCATCTGTTTGGAATTTATTATGGGGCTTGACTTCCTCCCATCAAACTATTGATATATATTTGAGAGATTATTAATTTTCAATGACTCAATTTATTGTATTTTATTGAGGAATATGGATTTATCAATGCAATTTTTTACTTCTATAAAGACAAACGATTACGAGGCAGCTTGCTGATGAAATTATTTAAGTATGTCTTCTCATAAATATATATTTAATTCTATCAAAAGGAGTTGCCCATCTTCAAATTTTCCCTGATTTTAATAAATATAAAATAATATTATATCAATTGAATCAACCCTTCTTACTGTCTTTATCGTTCTTAATCAGTTAAAAAAGAATTTAATAATCGACATCCTCATCAGTTTGATACAGTCGTGTTAGCTAACTCTTAAACTTTTATAAACCCTTTGCTTTTGCAATCAGTTGGTCCCACTATTTCACTACTTCCTTAATCCATTTCCAACTTCCCTTTAACTTTTTAGTCAACTTCTCCTCTTCTTTTAACGAAGAAATATAACATTCTGCCATTTGGACAAAGTGACTAATAAAATTGGTAACTTTTTTGATTTATCGGCTCACTTACAACTAAAATCGATCCCCTTAACACCCCTCCCGTCTTGTATTCATTTTTGATACTGCTGTTGAATCCCTCCGTTCAGGTTTTTTCTCTCTTCCATTTTCGCTATTATCATCAATAAAGTTGCCTGCCACACTACTAAACATACTCTTCTTAGCATTTTCCATGGATCTCCGTTTGGAGTCTTAGTTTTTCATTGCAAGAATATGCTTTAAATCAGCAATTTATTCATTATACTATCTGTACTCCACATTCTGCAAATAATCTATCTTCTGTTGTGCGACTATCAGTTAATTTTTGCACTGGTCATAAGCTGCAGTAAGTTCTTCCTGAAAGCTTTTCATCTGTTGATTGAAGATTTCTTTGTTTTTTAACCTTTCCTACAGAATCATATTCTTCTCTTTTTAACGCTTCAGTTAGTGCTCCAGAAAAATCACGTACTCCTGCTTTGAAGATTCCGCCATGGATTGATTCACAATATTTTCAGTCAAATCTTATTCGTAGTCTCTGGTTAAAATCATTATCCGTTAGTATATTCGAAATAATATAACAACCCTTCATTTTGTTAACCCGACTGACACCTTAAATTAAATACAGACTGATAGTTTAATATTACCTGTAATTAAATGAGCGCAACAGGTATCTTCTTCCATATATAGCCAAACCGAAAGAACTATTTCGTGAGCAGTTCGAAGAGTCATCAGCTAATTATAGTGAAGCCAATCAAAATTAAGACACTATGGGAGGGGAGGGCAAACCAATTCAGCTTATCAAAATCAGGCCCAATGGCAAGATTTAAATTAACGAATAAGCATTGGAGATTATCTCGTCAATCGATACCCCCATCGGTTTTGTTAGCTTAGTGGGAAAGATGAGAACAGGTAAAAGCTGTCTTCTGAATCGATTGCTGTATTTGTCAGGGAAGGGCGTAATTCATGATTAAAACAGTTTAAAGTAGATCCTTCGACCTAGAGTTGCACGCAGGGAATATGGATGTGGTCGAAACCTTATGAGAATAAACAATGCAACGATGCTATCTTTTTCCTGGGTATTTCTTTAGTAAAATAGACACTGAGGGGACAGACAGTTTCAATAAAGACGTGGAAAACGATACAAAAATCTTCACATTAGCCGTGCTCCTGTCTTCATACTTTATTTACAACAGTATTGGTTCAATAGACTAACGATCTTTAAGCGAGCTATAAATGATAACGGCCCTATCAAAAACAATCCAAACAGGAAGTGAAACAGGATCTGAAAGTGACAAAAACCAGCAACTATCTAGATTTATGCCTAAATTTATATGGTTATTGAGAGATTTCATGCTTCAAATTGAAGATGATAAAGGTAGAAAAATAACTTCCACTCAATATCTCGAAAATTGTTTGAGTGATCAGAGTGGTAAAAATTAAAATTTCAAAAAGATTAAGAAATCAATATTGACCTACTTTGTTAATAGGGAGTGTCTTACTTTGGTACGCCCAGTTTAAGATTAATAGGATTTGCATACCATGAATAATTTGCCAGACTATGGACTGAGAAGGTAATTTATCGATGGAGTCAACACTCTGCGCAAGAAAATTATGACGAATACGGCTGCGAAGATGTTTGAGGGAGAGAATATTACGGGATATGCGATGGCTTCAATGATTTAAAGTTACGTCTAAGCTTTCAATTCAGGAAAAGTGCCAAACATCAAATCTGCATGGCAGCAAATCTCTGAAGACGAGGGGGCTGTCGCCTATGCTAAAGCTTTATAAAAATACGAGTAGATTTTTCATCGATAATTTTCGGATGATGAGCCGAAGGGAGAGGAGGAGGTCTACAAAATTCTGTTTAAACTTAAGGAGTAGACTCTTCGATAATTTCAAGAGCAGAGTTTTCAAAATAAAAATGAGTAATATCGTAAAAAGCTGTAACAATTTATCTAATAAAAATACTAATCGATAATTGAGGGAAATAAAAATACAAATGAACTTAAAAATATTGAAATTCTGCAGAGGCATGCTCAAAAGTTGCGAACTAGAATTGAGGGCAATTACTATATGAGTAAAGATCATCAAGATGAGTTAAAGGTCGATATGAATTAAGTTGTCAGCAATTATCATCGAGATGCTAAAGGACATAAGAAGGACGATATAATTTCCTAGTTCATCACCTTCCTTACTCCTATTATACTCAATATGAAGAGTGATAATACCGAACAGATGGAGCAGCAGAGGCAACTTGAGATAAAAATCAAAGAATATGAAATGAAGGATAGGGCTCAGAAAGCAGAAAAAGAGAGTATTGCAAAGCAGTTGTAAGCAAAAAATAATGCTATTGCTCTGAAAGCAGCAAAAAAAGATAAGGCAATCATCCCCAAAGAAAATCCAGATAAATAGAAAAAATCAGGATGTTGTGCTGGCGGAAAATGTGAGGTAATGTGATGTTTAAGTCTTGTCATTTGATATTTTGGTAGTATTGAATATTCAGTATATTGTCTATCAATCAAAAAGACTTAATATAATAGGCAAAGACAAACCGAAAATCATTATCGTATTATTGTTAATAAATCATCAGGAAAAGGCCGTTTCCTGAAATAATTTTATGCAGTCCTAAATATCCATGAAAATACTGTAAATGAAAGTTTATTTTAATCTTATTATTCTAATTTTGGAAGAAATAAATGGAAGTCCACAGTATCACCCGTCACAATACCATGACACCCCTCAGCAAGAAGGTAACCACCAAGGTCGTTAAACTTCAAAAACCCAAAGGCGATGAAGATAAAGAAAATGAACTACACTTTCAATTAACGCCAACCTTTCATAAACATCCCGGATTTCAGTACATTCGGGCAACCTCCCCCTCTCCTTTCTAATACAAAAAATTTGTTACCCTTCTCTACAAGGGGCTCTTTTATTCCATAAAAAATTTAACAGGTCCGACGGAATAGTTCATAAGCAAGAAAAAAATTAAACTACCAGAGCCATCAAGTACTTATATTATTATTTAGATTCAAAGAAGAAATTTTTAATTTTAGATCTCGATGAGACTCTCATTCATTATGTCATGGGAAGCGATAAAACAGACATCCAATTTAACTATAAGGGTGATGAATTCAAGTTTAATGTCAGACCTAAATGTCTGTAATTTTTGTCAAATATGAGTCAGCACTTTAATGTCTATGTATTCACAGCTGGCACTCTGAACTATGCAGCACCCATTATCAGCTTTCTCAATCATAAAAAGAAAACTATCCTTGGGTTGTTGCACCGAGGCAACTGCATGTAAACTCAAAATGGATTTTTTATCAAAGACTTAAGGATAATTCAGAACAGATAATTGAAGGATATTATTATGATTGACAATTTAGCGCATTCATTCGGTCTTCAGGTTAACAATGGAATACCCATACTATAGTTTATCGACAATAAGTAAGATAGATAATTACAGGCCATCCAAAAAATGCTGATTTAGGCTAGTACTGTTCCAGATGTGAGAAATTACCTTGCTGATAAACTAAAATTGGAGACCATTTTGGATGTGTCGGAAAGCTAATTTTTAATGGTGGATGAGTTCGATGAGAAGAAACTTTGATAGATACTATTTTATATGATTACTTATAGGTTTTATTGACTTTTTCATGACTACCCTGTCCATCTTTTCGATTAAACTAGACAATATTTGATCAATTGAATTGCTCATACCTATACGCTTTACAATAACAAAACTTTCTTAATGGCATTGCGCTAACTCATTAGTAAATTGTAAGGGATGTTTAAACATTTTTATAAATTTGCCGGTTGATATATAGCCGCTCTCGCCTTAATAGTTATAAGACTATTATGAATAAAAAAGACAATTGCCTCACCCAAGCTACTCCCGCCTCCAATTCACTCTATAATTTTTTTCAAAAGAAGGGTTCCAATGGTTTGGACAACTCTCATAAGGCCTGCCCAGATCAAAAAGAAACTCCGTCCATAAATGAAAACACAAATTGCACCTATGCCTCAGTCTAAGCTCAAGTTCCTCAGCAGTAATTTCAAGAATAGGACAACTCTAACGCTATTGACTTCTACCATGCTAAAAAAATGATCAATAATCGTGGCCATCCCATCTTGGATGAGGACTCAAATCATCAAAATTGCTCACAAACCTTACCAATAAACTAAAAAATTAAATTGTTATCCACTGATGAGCATGATACGCGCAAAGTTAATGAAATTGCCAAGTCTGCCATTCAAAAGGAAATTAAAAAATAAACGGCGGTTTAACAGACCGAAAAAAAGGAGAAAAGAAAAAGAAATAAAAAATTGGTTTAGAAAATAAAAAATGGGTCATCAAATTAAGACATCTCAGTTAGCATTGAAATTCCTGCCAGCCAAAAAGTTGAATAAATTCTACAAAAAAAGCCCCTTAGAGCCCGGTTTTCAGCTCTTCTCAAAGATGACCAAAAGTATCAAATTGGTCAGTAGCATATGAAGATTTTGAAGATTTTGCGTTCAATGGACACGAATATATAATTCATGGCCAATGCTCGTAAGGCCAAATACTACTTCTTTTCAGACATAAAGAAAAGTCTCTATGAGGTTAATCGGATGGAAATGTCAATAAAACATTTACAACAGCTGCTATTTATAGATGAAGGGCTTTACACAGTTGAATGGCAGATGAACCAAAAAATCAATAATTATGACTTAATGATCATCTCGCCTGAGATTAGATCAGAAGATTAAAGAATTCAAAATACTAGAAAAAAAATTGTTAATTATTTGCTGGCATTGGAAGTGGAGTTTTTGTCGGAGAGACAAAGGGATAAGATTTCTGTTGATGGATGGACAGATGGATTCAATCCTAATAATTATGATATTCCTCTGAAAAATTTACCAACTCATCCCTTCGCAAAGTAAGCATCTCTCAGAGAACTCTCGAATTCTCAAATATCATCCGTCAAAAATCCAAATCTAAAGAAATTTATGAAAGAAATAAAAGACTAATAGGACTGTAAATCTTTCCGTTCTGATGATGTCGTGAGTATGATTTTTGCTAAGTCCACATCCTCCATAAAATAAAGACTTTATGAAGCAATTCGTGAGAAACAGGCGAGGAAGGAGCAAGAGGTTCATAAAAATGGGTAAGAAAATGGCATCAACAAAGATGTTTTATTAAAAATATGCGATTCAATTATGTTGATTTATATGTCCAAGGGAGTCAGCAACATCTTCAAGGTTACCCTTATCGAAACATTAAATAAAAAAACCAGTTACAAATCATCACAAATCTCATAGTGCCTTCAAACCATCCTTTCTGCCAAGCACATCTAATTTTTAAAGGAGATAACAACTTCAAATAAAACCGAGGTGGTGCAAGTCAATAAATCAAAATTCAATTAAATGATGTAGTTCCTGAGGAATTGAGTCTGATTTGTGTATTTTATACGTTTATTTTGATTATATTAACCTCATTATATCTTTTTGATTTGGATGATCTCACCATCCAATGCGGTCATCACTAGTGGTTGTCTCTCTGACAAAGATATTCAACTTCTAAAGAAGACCTACCGAAAATTGACAGAGCTCTACTACGAGAACAAAAAAAACTAATCATTGATACTCGATCTTATCAATTTTAGTAACTTGATTACTCAGGTCATTTCGACCAGAAAAGAATCAGAAGCACTCTCATTAACATCCATCATGTAAATTCTTAAAGTTAAATCGAAATCGCAGACGTAGCTTATCATACATATCGATGCCACCCTTCAGCATCTTAAAAATCCAAAATAAAATGCCATCAAATACAATACTTTACTATATTCCTTGCAAAAAAGCTAACTGTTTGAGATAGGTTGCACGATTGCTATCCGATTCTATTAAAAAATTAACTCAAGCACCTCTGAAATCGATTGGAAGACTGTTATCGGTTAGCTGTCAAAAAATATATCGATAAACCCTTCCCTGTGTATTGAGCTGCTTTTTTATATTTGTAGTGAGAATTAACTACATTGTCGAGTGGCTGTGAAGTAAGGATTAGTAAAGTTTATCTTCTTATCGTATATCGGACAAACACTTTCAAACAAATTAAACCTTTACAAATCAATCAAGTTACTGAAAGTAATTGCGACAGCAGAGCGAACTCTGCTCAGAGACAGATAAAAATCATTTGCCTTAATTATATATATTTATGATGAGTATATACCCATTATTGAGGGGATATGCAATAAATGCTACGACATCGACTATGGGCAGACTATCGATAACAAAAGAAAATTTGATCAGAGTACCATTGATCAGCCTTATCTATGGAGCTACACCTAATCTTTTTGTGTGAAGAATTTATCAGATCAAACTATTCAGTAATTCGTAAAAAGTTTACAATCCCCTCTCAATGAAGAGAGGTAGACCAAGACATATGGTATTTTATCGAATTATTGCAAATATCGCAAAATAGTCTTAAAATAATCTTTGCAGATCCTACCAAAAAATGAAAAATCATTACTAAATTTCATTAAACTGTGTCTGAATTGCTGTGAAGCTGATCATTCCAGCATTTCTCTCATCAACTTTAATGCTTTATAGCAACTCGTCGACAAAAGTTCAAATCCCAAGGTTGATTAGCTGTTTAAATATTTAAAAGAATCAAGAAGTAAAGGCTCCAAAATAGGATTCCTAAGCGACAATATTAAAAAAATGTTCGACATGTAGAAAAACGCTGACTTTATGATGGAAAGGGCTTCAAAAATACCCCAAAATAATGATCAGCTAGACGATATTAAACGAATTTTAAAATAAAAAGACCGCTCTAACTAATTTTAGTCTGATACTCTTCGGACTGTAAAAGAAAGGGCTTTAAATTCATTGCATACAGCCATCATCCAAAAGAAAAAATTGGATTTGAATTCTATCCTTCAATAAACTGACCTCAGTGATGTAGTCATGCTAGCAAAATTATTGCAGATTCTTGAGATAAACCTTATGATAAATTATTAATTAATACCGTCTGTTAACGTTCAACGGGTGCTTCAAATTATTCAATGGATTGAGGACCATTATAGGGGAGAACTTATAGAGTGGGGATCTATTGGCCAGTTGATCATTATGCTTGAAGAGGAAGGCGCATGGAAGAAACATCTGCATTAGATTACCGAACACTGCTTCTGGCTATTAGGCATTTAATAACTAAATTAACAAGACTAAAATGCGATTTTTAGCAAGCTCAACGAAATAATTAAAAATATCAGTAAATATTAATCCAAGATACCATTTATCATTGGTTTTTTGGGTAAGATTCTAAGCAACTCCAGCAAACTGAAACTATACGCAAATTATCGACCTCTTCTCGACCTATTGTTTGCCAATCTCAGAGCAAATAATAATTACAAATCAAACCTATTGAATATTTCTTATTTCATTAAGAATTGGCATTCTTCCTAAGCTAAAAACCTTAATGATAACCTTTTATTTGAAAGTATGATTGAGCCTTTAGTTACCATTGTTGTCAATAACTTTAGATCCATTGAGCAGGAGTATGAAGTACTTGAAAATGCTCTTCCATACAAATTTAAATATGGATTCCTCAATGATAATTTAGATTGTTTGATTGGACTTTATGGTAGACTAGCTTCGTATGTCTATAAAAAAGGTCACTAAAATGGGTAAAGCATTACACTCTCCTATGATAGGATAAAAGCCATAGGTCGCATTGGTAGTGATAAAAGTCGGAACATCCTCTAAATCCTGACTTTCCTCTAAGATAACAGTTAGATCCTACAAGAAGATGAACTGAGCATTATGCTGGACAGCCTCATCTCTAAAAAATTAGCATATTGGTGCGTGTACCCGAATTTTTACAACATCGTCAGCAAGTTACTTGTAATTATTTCTAAAACGACGAATCCTATAATAATCTCTGCAGTGAGTTCCAATTTGTATAAGATTCTTGTTTTTCTTGCCACAAATTAGGATATATCTGCTGAGGATAAGACAGATCTGTTTTAGTAAATTAAACAGACTTTGTAGCACATGAACAGTCGGATCGTCATTGATAAAAATAAAATTAAAAAGGCAATTGATAAGATAGCCAATGTCTCTATGAAGGCGTAACTTTTGTAAATAGTCAACAACTACAAATGCCCAGCACAACCGTAGGGATCAGCTGATATTTCTCCATCTAAATAGAAAAAATAACATACACCAGAAATTAACATCAATTCTTCAAAATTACCTATTGGTGAACAGAAATCACCCATTAAAAATGATAATGCCAAGACTGAAGAGAATTGGGAGGATTTAGAGAAAAACTAAGATGTTATGGACATATATTAACAGCTTGCACAGTTGACAGATCAATCGCAAGGCGTGGGGGGAGAGATGACTGTTATCAAAGCTCTAAGGTAGTTGAAAAAAATCATTTAAAAGACACTGCCTGCCGAAAAATTTAACAAATTAAATTAAGTTTTTTTGAAGAATACTATGAGGGGAGAGGAGATCGATATATTAGGCCATCTACTATGCAAATTCTACCCCATTTGTCCCAAAAAAGATCAGTAGCAAATTCTAAAACTACTCTTAATGAAAGATAAAACCCAGCTTTCTAAGGAGAGTTGCTATTAACTGCTAAGTAAATAGAAGTTAACTTTTATTCTATCGAAACGATGGAAATTGACAGGTCGTGAGTGGATAAATTTAGCGATGACTCGCCTTGCTGAAGGTTTTTACACGGAAGGAAGTCTAGTAACGGAGTATAACCTATTAAAATCAGCGGACTTGTAATATTACTTCTCCAAAAAATATCATGAAACGACTCTATCAACCTTTTACAAAGTAACAAAAGCAGAAGATCTTGTTAGCTACTTCGTTCTGATTGGAACTTCATCAAGATTATCCCAAATTAAACAGTACTACCTTAAAGACAAACTTCATATTAAAATCCTTCATTTACTACCTACCTATACATAAAATCCAAAACTGATTGCAAACATCTACTACGCTCTTTCTTCTCTCATCTACATGCAACCATAAGCCTGTCTTGAATTGGTTAAATAAAAGCCACAGATGTAGAATCTACTTCAGATCTACAAGCACCACGCTGACAGTAAATCCATCATCTAATCTGGAGCATGCCTGATAGCCAACATCGCTTATTCCAATGATTAAATTAAGTAATTGTTGAATCAAATGAACATCGTCGAAGTTATTTTAAGCATCTTTTAAAATGCACTGGATAATCCTGAAATATCCACCTACAAACAGTTGATCAGGGCTTTGGGAAATCTTTCTCTCTCGCGAAAATTGTCCATGGAGTTGATTGACCAACATTTTTGTGCGTTGGCTTATCGAATGGTATAAAAATTGGACATATTCGTTAATTTTGACGATAAAAAGGCAGCCTTAATGAAAATGCTGATTGATTTGATCGCTAACCTTGCTGCACATCGCTATTAATTGGCTGTTTTCCATAAATAAAAGCTGACTCTATTCATCTTAACTCTTTTAGAGACCACATAATCTCATCCGAACATCCTCACAGCCTGTATTGATACGATAGATTGTCTCTGCCAAAATGCTGAGATTGAAAACTATGTTGTAACTGAAAAAAAGATTCTCTACTTGCTAATCGACGTGTTAAAGATGCAATCTGATGAAAAGATAGTCGTGAAGTCGACAAGGTTACTGACTAACTTAACTATTAACCCTTCTTGCATTCCTTATATCTTGGAAGCGAATTTGCTAAGCGTGTTGGCTAATATTGTCATGCCTCATTTCTATGGGAATAAGCTTGCGACTGAGCAGAATAAAAAGATGGAAACGTACATCCAAAAAATAATAACAAGGATTTATTTATCCAGACCGAATAAGGATCTCATTTTGAAGAGTGGATATTTGGATTGTCTGATTCGGACTATTGAGACCACTGACAACATCTAAGACGCATACATCGAAATACTATACTACTTCTCGGAGTATATGCCGAGTTTTCTCAACAAGAGGTCTTTTATCTGTTTGATCAGGGTATTGACAAAGAAGATTCAAAATAAAGAGGTGACCAACAAATGCTTGCGCACGATTAAAAATTTATCCATCTTCTATGAAAAGGAATAAGGAGATGTTCTCGTTGAAGGAACTTCACAGATGTACGAAAAGATATTAACGGGTGAAATTAAGGAAGATGGACTTTTCCTGTTAACTCTTCATCTGTTACGGTCTTATAAACTAAGGGCTGTGCTGCAGAAAAAGAATGATCAAGTACTTGAAATAGTTAGAAAATTATCAGAAGATACAAAATACGTCGATCTCTGTCGCTTAATCTACTTTATCATATACAATCCGTACAGCTTGCTGTAGCAGACCGAATTATAGCCTGAGTAGATCCATTACAACATTCTAAAGAAAGGATTCAAATGCAATCTTTTTAGAATTGATGGATCATCAAAGAAAGCAATACTCGACATCAATTAATAATATTAAATTCGAGCATACAAATCCCCTGATGGGTAAATAAAGAGCAAGTATCTAATTGATATTAAAAATTTGAAGGATTACCAATTTAACTATCCCGTCTCGGATTAACTATGGAATTCAACCGTTTTTAATTTGTAAAGAGGACTGTTCGATGCTAAAAAAATAAATCCTAAAAATTGTTGTACTCTGGTGGGAAATATTAAATGGGGAGAAGCCAGTTTCATTAACGTCGAGTTTGAGTCAATTACTGATAAAATAAGCTTCTTCCAGTCGCTGAGTCAAATATTCAATAGTTTAAGATGATCGTTTAGGTTAATTATCTTAATTCACAAGTTACAATGAAAGCAAACATTAATTATAATAATATAACCAGCAGTTCATCATTTATGAAAAATGAGAAGTTGGAGGAAATTAACTTCCATTATTCTTATTAGTATTGAAGAGAAAACACGTATTTAACTATATTCTTCTTCTGCAAAAAACTTTATACCCTTTTCAAAACAATATTTAATATTATTTTTGCTCGTTTTTAAAATATCTAATGCTAAAGTTTTTATTTTAGTTAGGAAACATAAACCAATGAATTTTATTTGTAAATTCAGAAGGATGGAAATATGGATCTTTCCACAACAACAGTCTTTATCAGATGTATGTTTTGTACTTCTTTAATTTAATTGTTTTGAGGTGGAACTTTCATGTTATTACTACTAAAACTATGATAATTTAATATTAAATTAAACTATTAAATAAAAATATCAAACTAAATTGTTTTTTTTCTTTTTATTATTACATTTTGTCTTATCCCTTTTTGAGAGTTCCTTGATATCAATATAAGCATTGTATCTTGATATAATTCTCAGAAAGGGTATGAATATAGAGAACATGCAATGTAAATAGGAACTCACTTCGTTGGAGATAAAAACAGTAATTCGCGAAATACTAAAACAAAATATAAATCTTATTTTTTTAATGTTAAATTGATGAAACATTATTAAATCATTTCATTAAATTAAATGTTTAGTTTTCTTCTCCCTGAATGTATTTTTTGCCTGAGGTGTTAATTGTTAGAGAAAGAATTATCAATATTGTGTTAATCACCCACATATAGCCTTTTTCAAATGTAATAGGCAGTTTTGTCTTTATAGTAAAAAGCAATTCATAGAATATAGTAGTTCCTATAAACCAATAAAAGAAGAAATGAAAACAATTCGAGGAATCACGAGATAAAAAGAACGATATTATCATTAGAATATCGCCTAATATCTGTAAGAACCTAATAGGGTATACATATAAGGGATGCTATACTATTTATTTTTTCGAGGATTGTAAGATGAATGCCCTGACAAGATAGATTGAACCAAATGTAAGGTTCCATATAATATATACTGCCGTTAGAATACTTGTCAGTGGCTAATCGGTTGACCATAAATCTATGAAATTACCAGTCCAAATGAAAAGCAATAAATTTAGACAATGCGAGAGTATAATTAAAACATAATATTGACATTAATTACTAAATTTTGGAGGGCACTGGTATGATAGAGACAATAAGAAAAGAGAACCTATTGTAATTCCCATATATATCAGGACAAAAGTCATGGCCATGAAATCAATAATCTTTTAATAATTGAAATTTTAAACATTAACGGCTTTTTAAATATTTTATTCTAGACTTAATTTTTTTCTTTCTTAAAATTTTGTTTCGTGATTGAAAACATCCCTCTTTGAGAATTCCTTGATAATTATCTTATAGCATTGTAGCGTTGATATAATCCCAAGAAGGATATGAATATAGAACCTTGCAATATAAATAGAAAATAAAATAGACTTCGTGGGATATACGAGGAATAATAATGAATCTTACAATAATCTTAATCAGGAAAATCATATTCCAATCAAGAATAATTTATTTAATTTAATTTCTGATTTTAGAAATTATTTTTTATTTGTCATAGAGATTTAATTTAAACATTTTGGAAACAATTGATGCTCAATAGGATTTGATTGAAATGCGTCGTTTCTGATTAGACATACAAATGAAACTAAACTTTTTCTTTGGTTAACATTCCAAGGGGAATTTACACTTCACATAATCTCTGAAACAAATTTAACTCTAATAATTCAAAGTTGTTAATCATGCAGGCTTTGAAGCTTTTTCTTTATTTTTTTCATAAAACAAAATTTTTTTATTTTTCTTGAAGAAAATTAATTGATATTTGTGTGAATTTTCATAGATAATATTCTTTGATGATTTCAAATAAATTATCACTATTGATTTAAGGCAACAAATATTCTCCTAAATAGGGATTATTATATAAAAAAAGTAGATGGAGAGATAACATATTCAATTCAGTTAATCTTTTTATAATTCTATCGTCTTTCCGAGGGTACTTCTCATATTTGATAGTATAAATAAAGATTTCTTCTGGATACTGTCTGTAGATATAACCATGCTTCCCATAGATACAATTTGGTTTAAAGATTTTTTTTTACCCTTGGATTGAGAGAATTTTCAAGCATAATGTTCATGCATATGGCAAATATATATCATTTAAGATAATTAAGCAATCTATTTCCTGACAAAACATAAAAATGATATATATCTATTTAGATGATTTTAAAGCTTTAGAAAAATAATTATTATTGGGTATTGATTGGTTCATATAATTCATTTCTTTTACTGCACTGCAGAGGTCTATAGACTGGCAGTACTGTGTGCTGATTCGATTTGGTCCATTTTATCACCAACTTTTTGCACCTCGCTGACAATCGATAAAGCGTTCGCCCAGAATCCTAAGTCGTTGTTCCACTCTGGAAGAGGGAAGGTTTGAAAAGTTGATCTGTCTTTCTTCTCGATCTGCCAGTTCTAAAAGACTAACGACAGTTTCTTTCTGTTCAATCCAAGGACAACATTATCGAACTCGTCATTCTCTGACTTGAAGTAATCTTTGTACTGAGCAACTGCTTAGTTTTCCAATAGCTGTAAATAATCCTTCTCATAGGTGACTGGATCTTTGAGATAGTTCTGTATGGTAGTTAGGTATTTATTCTCATCGAACCTCTTCTTTTGTTCTTCGATCATTCTCTGGTTTCTGCGCTAATAGTTTTCTCGTGAATCGAGAGCCCGTCTGTATTTGAACTTGAAGATCTTCTTCTCGACGTAGGAGGTCTGATCATCTTCAGGATTGCCAGTATAGGACTATTGGAAGTCGAATTTGTTGAGATTATACTTGCCATCAGTCAAAATTTATTGTTTGTCCAAGAACTTAATAGGATGGCAAGTACCTCTTCAATTCTTTCATCCTCGCGGTAGTTCTGCAGATCAGTTTCAAAATAGTCACGATATCTCTGCTCCTCCTCAGTAAGATCGCTAGAGAAGATAGTGTATGCTCCATCCCATCGTTTGTTGGCTTTGTCCAGCATTCTCTTTTCTCTGCGGACGTGATTGGTTGGGTCAATATATTTTCTAAATCAAATGGCGCATACCTGGTGTGGAATTTGGTTAATTTTCTGAACTGTCTGTCCAGTTTTTTGAGGATCACCTCAGCTTCAACCAGATTTTAATAATCACGTTTGCTGAGGGGTTCACGCCAGGCGGAAGCGTTTAGTTTTTATTTTTAATAGTCTTCCATTGCCAAGAGATAAACCCTAGCCTTTTGATCAGATTCAGAAGTCCTTTGAATTCTATAAGCTGGATCCGTCAAGACTCGATCGTGCTCATCAGAACTTATGAGAGAATAGACTGTATTTTATGGGTTTTCGAAAACAGAATGCTCGAAGTGTGTGTTGGACTTCAGAAGGGAGAGATTATTGGGAATTTCACTCTATCCCATATCCTGCCACCAAAGCTGATTGAAATTAGGAGAGTAGTAATCCATTTCTGAAGAAAATTCGTTTCTGAGTCTCACCAATTTAAAGACTTGACCACAGCACATGCATCTTTGGAGGGGACCCTCACGTAGCATCATCCACATCAATTAGTGGGATTCGTAGTCGTCTTCGTTTTGAGGACCACTGCACCCCACGAACCTGAAGGGAGCGTCTGCAGTGAAAATGACGGTGGGATTATCAACGGTTCCAAAGTTGGTTAACTGTGCACCTTCAAGATAGTTATAGGTATGCAGATCGAAGGGGTTTCCTCCAAAGTGAGCCTGCCATTCAGATGAAACTTAATCAAAACCTTCGGCGGTAAGGTTGGTTTGGATGCTGTACTCGTTACCCGAGGGTTCAAACAAAGCTTTCAAGTGTTTTCTTGGGGCGACAACGGCTTCTTTGATGTTACGGAAAGTGTTGAGAACGTTGAAGCTGAGGCCGAATTTTAATTTGCGTGCTAACAGCATTACTCACCAATAAATATTATGACCATTAAGCTCGTATCTTGTTTAAATGCAACTCACAGCAATAAAAGAATCAACAATATACCAAGAAAGTCCACTCTCGACTCATAAAATATTCAATCCTGCAATCAATGAAAAATCAAAGATAATTATTTATGAACAATAATATTAATTAATTAACTCTCCTTCCCTTGGAAGTCAATGAGTAAATAATGGGGATGTGATTTATCAGAGCTTGTGGTGTTAGGTAAAATAATTTGTAGGTTAGAAACTCGTGCCAAAAGGAGCATTTTGCGATACACTACCCCCTTGAGCGACTTGTCTATGATGATCCATTAGATAACTATTTTTGCTAGGATCATACATCTTCCTTGACCCTGCATATTTATCGAGAATGCTGTGGGTGGTACTTAGCTTCCAAAAATTAAACATAATGTGTTCGAACAGTTTATCATCAAGAATAGAAAGACTAAAATTTTAAAGATATTCTTCGAATTACATTCTGGAAACGATGTCGCTTCGAGTTGCACCGTTCAGCTCTTGAATTGTAAAAATGGTTTACTGCATCTCTCGCCAGAGATCATCCTCATATTTCCGGCCACTCTGAACATCAGGATGGTTTCTAAAATTAAGGCCATGTTTAATTTGAGCAAAATTTGTTGTGTCATCCGTCTGTTTTATTTGGTTCCACAGTTTATCTGTTAGAATCTTTCTCACTTCAGGCATCTTTCCCCTTAGAGTAAACATAAATTCAGGAAAACTGATCATTTCGGTCCCCTGTTAATCAAATACATCAAAGATGTTATTGCACTCTGTGCTTGTAATATCAATCCGCTGTTCCAGGATCACTTGCTTAAATTCATCGAAATTAAGCAGTGTATCTTTGTCGTGATCCGCATTTTTTAGAGCTTTTTCTAGAAGTAGAAATCCTTTAGTGCCTTTTGATGCTAATCTTTTTTTAATGCGAAGTACTATGGATTATACTTCCCTCAATTGAAAGTCAGAATTCTACTTTTTGGCAATTTATGAATATCTGGATACTGATTTTTTGTCATCCTAATGTTCGCTCTCATGCAAATGCTCGCAATTGCCTTTACTATTTAACTTTTATTATGGTTGTTCTGGCTATTTATTCTTACGAAAATCTCCGTATGAACTTTTTACCTCTTCTCGATTTTGGTGTTGATTGGCTTGAAAATCTCTTGACCTGCTCGATTTCTGAGAAGTCACTGACCTATTATCTTCTTCGTAAAAGGCTCTAATGATTTGTTTTTGGAACTGTTCTGAATATGCAAAATCAAAGCAGACAAATCCCATAAAATCATAAAAATCGTCCTCTGTGAACACACCGTCATCGATTCCCTGAAATTGAACATAAAGATCAATGACTTTTTTAAATTATTCGAGTCTATTCCGATTTAAAAATTTGCTGATCATATATTTAATTGGAAATTCACCCTCCCTTCGATCATCTAAGAAGTTAAACACATTTTGAATATCCTTTACCAATACTTCCTCGATCTATCCCTTCAAATCGTATACCAAAACTGAGTAATCTATTTCAGTTCCGTTATTAGAGAGCTATTCATAAATAAGATTCAGATATTCCTCAGTGAGATCAGTCACTATCGATTTGAGAGTCTTTTTGGTGATTAGATGGTTTTTTTTACTATCAGTTGCTTTCAATTTTACAGCGATTGTCAGCAAACTGCCTAACCCCTTATCTTGAATGGATCGTTTGATAAATGCTAGAACTTCTGCATACGTTTCACATTTATTATAAAGATGGGTTATCTTCGATTACGCTAGCTTTTATCTTTACTCGTCCACATCCTGTTTTTTACTCTGAATTGTACTCTTATTTTCTATGGATTGCGATTTATTAATTTTGCTGCTGTGTTTGAGTCGACTCGCGTTAGACTCTATCTCATCTTCCCTGAAGAGTAGTTCTTCAATAAATTTACGATAATAAAGTTTACCATCTTCCTCCGCATAGTGTTCATATATCGCATCTATCTTCTGAATAAATCAGGAATGACCTGAGTTTGAACAACGAGTCCACATTTGGCAATGGCTTTGAAGAAATCCATTTTTGTGAGCCAACCGTTAGAATTCAAATCAAAGAATTTGAATGACTTGAAGAGAAACCCATCCATACTAACTTTGGAAGATGCGCGTAATTGTATCTTTTAAAAGAGTTCGCTTTCAAAACTTAATAGGAAGAGTATTTTACGATTGTATGACTTATGCCATTTTGAAATGGGTTGAGTTGATAATATTATAATATCCAATAAAAATATCAAATTCTCCATTTTGATAAAATCCTTTAATATCAAGATTGAGTTGTCTAAAATATTTTATCTAAAGATATGTTCATACTTAATTCTGGCGTTATTATTATGGCTAATAATTTATGTAAATACCAACACTCACTATTTGAATGGCAAATAGGGGTTGGGGTTGGGGTTG
>Ga0302280_1001211_pt1 | contig 21651 bp, 23 predicted proteins | sample III_Fen_E1_1_FD_198771 | JGI IMG/M metagenome (GOLD analysis project Ga0302280, IMG submission 198771) | Peat permafrost microbial communities from Stordalen Mire near Abisko, Sweden - III_Fen_E1_1 | ecosystem: Environmental > Terrestrial > Soil > Wetlands > Permafrost | place: Sweden: Abisko... | reverse complement strand
CGTTTGCCAATCCCTAAATGGATGCCACCTTGCTTGTCAGACTTAAATTCAACACGGCCGGCTTTGACTTCCCTGATCGCGCGCTCGACATCAGCAGTGACTGTACCTGCCTTAGGTGTTGGCATAAGACCGCGAGGTCCTAAAACCTTACCTAATTTACTCAAATCACGCATCATATCAGGGGATGCCACCACCACGTCGAAATCCATAAATCCGGCTATAACCTTTTCAATAAGGTCAGTATCACCGACGTAATCAGCACCAGCGGCTTGAGCCTTGGCAACTGCATCACCCTTACAAAAAGCAGCTACTCGCACTTTTTTACCAATGCCATGAGGAAGCACAACGGTCCCGCGGACACCTTGGTCTGATGCTTTCAAATCTAAATTGAGATTGAAATGCAATTCAACGGTTTCATCAAATTTTACTTTTGGCGCTTTGGCCAATCGATTGATCGCTTCCAGTAACGGAAGAGGACTCTCGATGGTGCCAATGGCCTTATGTGATTCTTTCATTCTTTTGCTAAGTTTGGACATAACCTTATCCTTTAACCTCTATGCCCATGGAACGGGCTGTACCGGTAATCGTAATAATCGCCTCGCTCATGTCAATGGTATTCAAATCATCCATTTTCATTTTGGCGATTTCCTCGACTTGCTTGACTGTCAAAGTGCCGATAACTTCTTTGCCGGCGGTGCCTGAAGCTTTCGCTAATTTAGCACTCTTCTTAATCAAAGCTGATGTCGGGGGTGTTTTGATGATAAAATCGAATGATTTATCCTTATATACAGTGATAACAACTGGCAAAGGTAAAGGATCACGCCCCTTTGTCTTATCGTTGAAAGACTTGCAGAACATCATGATGTTAACGCCATGCTGACCTAAAGCAGGACCAACAGGAGGTGCTGGATTTGCCTGACCGGCAGGTACGTACAACTTAATCTGTGCAACCGCTTCTTTAGCCATAATATTTTCCTAACGATCAACCTTCTCAACACCTGGTGTTGAAGTGGTTAAATTTTTTCTACTTGCCAATATTCTAGTTCCACGAGAGTGGAACGCCCGAAGATTGACACGCTTACCTTTAATTTGCCGCGATCCGGATAAACTTCCATCACCGAACCATTGAAATTCGCAAAAGGACCCTGCCCGATACGAATAGCTTCACCAACCTCGAAAACAATCTTAGGGGATGGCTTGGACTCAGTTTCCTGTGTACGCTTAAGGATATTATCGACTTCGATATCAGTCAGGGCTTGAGGCTGTCTCCCTGGACCGATAAAGCCGGTTATCCCTGGCGTTGTTTTGACCAAATACCAAGACTCCTTGGTCATGTTCATCTTGATCAAAATGTACCCTGGGAAAAATTTACGAGCGGTAATCCGCTTCTTCCCCCCGCGAACCTCGGAAACTTGTTCCGTTGGAACAACAACTTCTTCAACAAATTGCTTTAATTCTGTAGTAGCAACGCGGCTCTCGAGACCTGCCCGTGCGCGTTCTTCTGCCCCTGTTTGCGTGTGAACAACATACCATTTCATAATTATTTTATAATTACCGAAACACCCCTAGAAAAAGCGAAGTCGATAACCCCCACAAATATGCCCAATAAAAAAGAACTAAAAATGACGATCAACGTTGAATCAACTAACTCGCTGCGAGTTGTCCAGGAGACCTTTTTCATCTCCGCGATAACTTCCCCAATAAATTTCTGAATATTAGCAATCATTCTAAAAAACTTTCCAAATCAAACAGGCCTGGCAGGAGTCGAACCTGCAACGCATGGTTTTGGAGACCATCGCTCTACCAATTGGAGCTACAGGCCTAATATTCCTCGTTGCTTCGGCTTCGTTTGCCAATGCCCAAATTTGCTATTTCTTTGTCTCTTTATGAGGCGTACGTTTGCGACAAGAAGCACAAAATTTGTTTAATTCCAGGCGTTCTGGATTTTGTTTTTTATCTTTGGTACTGTTGTAATTAATACGATTGCACACCGTGCATTGAAAATGAATTGTCTCGCGCATATTTATTCCCGATCTTTGCGCTCCCCCGATTAAAGTGGTTATCCACCATAACGGAGTCACAGAAGATTTTGATTTTAAAAGAAGCCCCCGAGCGGTTTTGAACCGCTGGCCTCGTCCTTACCAAGGACGTGCTCTACCAACTGAGCTACAGGGGCAGCGTATCTGGCCGCCTGCAGCGGTACGCCAAACTTCAGGCGAAAATAATGAACCACGAGTATATCCGTGAGATAAAAAATTGTCAAGGATATTTTTTTAGTTTATATCAGCTTTAGAAATCGCCGTTTCCCGATTTTTAAAACACCCGGCAAGAGCGCCCAATTCTCGTCGCCAATTGTATTTCCTTCATGGGACACTGCCTTTTCTTTAATGAGGCGGCGCGCCTCATTTTTGGAGGCAGCCATCTGAGCTAGCACTAAAATATCGATCAACTTTTGTTCTGGTAAAATTTTAAATTCCGGAATATTTTCTGGCAACTTGTGTTGACTAAAAGTGTTTTCAAAATGAGCACGTGCTTTAGCACCTTCACTGGCTGGATGAAACATTTCCACGATCGTTTGAGCCAATTGTAATTTAGCTTCCTTAGGATGCATCTGCCTGACATTTTGCAAATCAATTTCCGTTAGAATCTCATAGTAGCGCAACATCAGATCATCGCTAATGGACATTACCTTACCAAAAATTTCATTAGGCTCATCATTAATGCCAATGGTATTGCCCAAAGACTTACTCATTTTATTAACGCCATCCGTGCCTTCCAGCAAAGGCGTCATGAGCACTGCCTGAGGCTTTTGACCGTATGCCTCTTGTAATTGACGCCCCATCAGCAAATTAAATTTCTGGTCATTGCCACCTAACTCCACATCTGCTTTCAAATGTACGGAATCATAACCTTGCAACAGAGGGTAAATGAATTCGAGCAAACTAATCTCTTTACCACCTTCAAAGCGTTTCTTAAAATCAGCACGGGCCAGCATCTGAGCCACCGTCGATCGCGCGGATAATTCCAACAAATCCTGAGGTTTTAGAGAATTAAGCCAATGGCTATTAAAAACCACTTTGGTTTTTTGAGGATCAAGGATTTTAAAAACCTGAGCTTTATAGGTAGCCGCATTCTTTTCAATATCTGCCATGGACATTTTCTTGCGCAGTTCATTACGTCCGGTGGGATCCCCAACTTGAGCCGTGAAATCACCTATTAAGAAAACGACCGTATGCCCAAGATCCTGGAATTGCTTCATTTTACGCAGTAATACCGTATGCCCTAAATGGATATCTGGAGCGGTAGGGTCAAAACCAGCCTTAATGACCAAAGGCCTGCCTTCTTTAAGCTTAGCCTCGAGATCAGCCAAACTAATGATTTCAGTGGTTCCACGGGCAATTTTCTTGAGGGCGTCTTGAGGTGTCATAATAATAATAATAAAGGTGACGGACACAATTATTAACTAAATAATTGTGTCCGTCACCTTTATTTATAACCTTGCGCTGACGCCGATTTTCATACCTTCGACATCAACTTTGATGATCTTAACTTGAAGCTTATCCCCAGCCTTTAGAGAAGTAGCCTGGGTTTTATCGATCTCTGAAGAATAGACCAATGCTTCAATATCATCTTCTAATTTCACAAAAACACCAAAATTGGAATTCATGATAACCACAGAATCAACAACAGCACCTACCGGAAACTTCTCGGCAATGGTGTTCCAAGGATTTGCCTGCATTTGCTTAAGCCCCAAGGTAATCTTGCGAGCCTCAGCATCAACAGCCAAGACCAGGACCTGAACTTCCTGTCCTTTTTGCACCACTTCCTGCGGATGATTGATTTTCTTGGTCCATGACATATCAGAAACATGGATCATGCCTTCTAAACCATTATCTAATTCCACAAACGCACCATAATCGGTAAAACCACGGACAATGCCTTTGGTTTGAGCACCGACGGTGAATTTAGCGGCTGCGGAACTCCAAGGATTTTCTTCCAGCTGCTTCATGCTCAAAGAAATACGCTTGGCATCCTTATCCACATTGATCACCTGAACATCAATGACATCCCCTAATTTAAACAATTCTTGAGGATTGACCATTTTTTTCTGCCAGGTAATTTCAGAGGAATGTAAAAGCCCTTCAATGCCCTTGTCAATCTCGACAAAAACACCATAAGGCATGATATTAACAATCTTACCTTTAATACGAGCACCCGGAGGGAACTTGGCGACTGATTCATCCCAAGGATTCGAGGTGATCTGTTTCAAGCCTAAAGAAACCTTGGAGTTAGCCTGATCAAAATCCAAGATCAAAACTTCCAGTTTCTGCCCGACAGCAACGATCTCTGAAGGATGATTAATGCGTGACCAGCTCATATCGGTGATATGAAGAAGACCATCCACCCCGCCTAAATCGATGAAAGCACCAAAATCAGTGATGCCCTTGACTGAACCGCGGCGCTTTTGGCCCTTTTTGAGCTCAGACCAAAGCTTTTCGCGCACTTCTTCACGTTCTTTTTGAACCATTTCCCGACGGGAAAGGATCAAATTACGGCGCTGCTTGTTCATTTTAGCCACCACAAACTTATAATTATGCGTGGTGATATCATGATTGGACAGGCCCTTGAAGGCGGATAATGACATCGGCAAGAAAGCCTCGATGCCAAAAACATCAACGATGTAACCACCCTTGACAGCGCGCATGACACGGCCTTCAAGGATATCACCTTCATTGATATCATCAGAAATCTTCTGCCATCCTTTTAATCTCTCTGCCTTAGCAAAAGAAAGGATCAATCGTCCGTGATCATCTTCGATATTCTCGATCAAGACCTCTAACGATTGGCCAACAGCCAATTCAGCAGGATTACGGAATTCCTCGATGGGAACAAATCCTTCAGACTTAAAACCAATGTCGACGATAACCTCTTTCGCGGTAATCGCGGCAATGATACCCTTTGAAACTTCGCCTTCCTTGATATCTTTCAAGGTACTGGCGTACAACTCTTCCATCAATGATCTTTCTTCACTCATGAATTTTAAAACCTTCTTTCTTTTCTCTAGGAATTCTTTGCAGTAGCGAGCAGCCCTAAGGCCACTTCGGCCGCAAAGTTCGGTCATTATGCCAAAAAGGTGTCAAAAGTCAACTGAATTTTTATCGAGCATCATTTCTAGCATGCTGATACAAATCATAAATTTCTTCAGATGACAAGGCCTGATGATACATACGAACTGCCCCAATACTGCCTTTAAACAAATTTTGGCCTGCAGAACCGCCAATAGAAATCGAATTATCATTAGTGGTATTAAATTTAGCATCTGAAGCGTATTCTACGTTAACCTTATCCAGCAGCTGTCCATCTAAATAAACCCGAGTCCGATTGAGTGAAGAATGTTCTCTGATGGACACAGCAATAAAATGCCATTGATTATCATAAAGTTCAGGGGCATCAACGGTGATGGCTGAGCACCAGGCATCAATAGAAATCCCAGTTTTTCCTACTGCAGGTCCCCAATGACCATAATTATCATAGGTAGCCAAGCGAAAACCAGCCCCACAAGTTCCAGAACTATCGCCATACGCCAGGATATCGCTATAATTTCCTCTGGTTTCTCCAGTTTGATCCGTTTTAACCCAGGCTGTGAAGGTGCGTGAATCACCGCCTAAAACACCGTCAACGCCTGTCCTTACAATTTGACTAGGATTGCCCCCATCAAAATCTAATATTCGATCGTTCACGATAACAGCATCCTTTAATATTTCAGAATGACCCATCGCAACAGGCGCATGCCCATACATCATCTCTAATTGTGCAATAGTCGGAAATGCTGGATAAAACTCACCCTGAGGCCCTTTAAATCCAGCACCAGATTTCACAATAAGAACGGTCGAATAACTGCCATTAGGATTAGGAATATTAACATTGAACGATTGATTATCATCAGCTCTGGCCAATAACGGATCAATAAGTATCACAAAAAAAGCTATTAACATAAATCTCTGAAGAAAAATACGCATCACTAAACTCCTTCGGATTATTTTCTGGGATTTAAACTTTAGACAAAATATATTAAACAAAAGTTTCAAAAAAATTTTGTTTAATATAACAACTTTAAGCAAGGGCATATATTTTATCAAGGATACGCCGAGAAGCTTCCTCATTACTAGCCACATCTTTAAGACTGAAAGGTTCACCAAAGGTGACTTTGACAGGACCTCTTTTAAAAAATTTAGTACCAGGCGCCATGACTTGATTGGTGCCCTGCACATAGACAGGGACAACGGGAACACCTGATTTAATGGCCAAAAAACCAACACCTGCTTGGGCCTTAGTCTCTTCATTGCCAATGCGGCGGGTGCCTTCGACAAAAATCAAGATCACCTTGCCTTTTTTAAGACGTTTGAGCGATTCTTTCATCGCTCCAAAATCTGATTCACCCCTTTTGACGGGATACGCCCCCAATTTCGTCAAAAAGAAACCCGTCAAGCCTTTAAACAATTCTATCTTGGCCATGAAATTCAAACGCCGCACAGAGCATATCCCCAAAACGACCGGATCCAGATTGCTGATATGATTACTGGCTAAAATAAAAGCTCCCTGACGCGGGATATGATGAGCATGGCAGGTAGTATAAGGAAAATACACCCAACTCAAAATCTTGGTGAGGAAATAGGTGACAAAATAAATCATAGATTTACTTAGGATCAACCTGTTGGCGACCGAATTCCAGGATATCTTTGGAACGCTTTAAACTTTTGGCTTCGGCGTAAATGCGAACCAATGGCTCTGTGCCTGAGAGGCGGAACATCAACCAGTCTTCATTCTCACAGATGAGCTTGACCCCGTCGAAATCTTTAACTTCAATAACCTTCTTGCCCAGAACAGAGCCGATCTTTTTCAACTGATTGACATCAACTTTCTTGGCATCCATCGTATAATCCAGGCGCGTATAATAATAGCGTCCGAATTCACGCTCCATATCTTCGACCAATTGCTTAAAATTCCGTTTGTTATAAACCATCATCTCCAAAAGCAAAAGCCCGGCCAAGGTGCCGTCACGCTCAGGAATATAATTAGGCAAGCCCATCCCACCCGCTTCTTCGCCACCAGCGACAATGGGCTGTGAAATCATCAAGTCCGAAATATATTTAAAGCCAACCGGCGTTTCATAAAGCTTGCGATTCAATTTGCGAGCAATATGATCCAGCATAGTTGTACCACAAAGAGTTTTGATGATCCCACCTTCCTGATTGCGGTTACGCACCAAATGCAGGATCAAAAGCCCCAAGATCTTCTGAGGAGAAACAAATTCACCTCCCGGCATAACCGCCGCAATGCGATCCGCATCACCATCTAAGACATGACCAAAATCAAATTTTTCTTTTTTCATACGGCTCATCATGACCTGAAGGCATTCAGGAATAGGTTCAGGCTTACTGCCATCAAAACCAGGATTCACATCCTCACGCATCAAGGTCAATTTGATATCCGTTCCTTTAAGGATCTCGCGCATCAGATCACGGCCACTACCGTGCATGATATCCGCCAAAACTTTATACTTGGCTGTTTTCATCTTCTTTAAATTCAAATACCCTCGCAGGAATTTAACATACTCTTTCTTAAAATCATGAATAACAACCAACCCTTTAGCGAGCGCATCATTAAAATTAAAACGCTTCACCGGCGTTTGTCCCAAATAATTTTCTACGGTATTGGTAATATCCTTAGAAGCAGCACCACCCTGAGCGGTTTTGATTTTAATACCATTAAATTTTGCTGGGTTATGCGAGGCGGTGATCATAATACCGCAAACATTTTTCAAACCGACAACGCCAAAACTCAATGCAGGGGTCGGCAAAGAAGTATCCGAAAGGTATGATTTAATGCCGTTGGCCGCAAAAACTTCAGCAAAAGCCTGGGCATATTCAGTCGAAAGGAAACGATTATCGAAGCCGATTGAAGCTTCTTTTTTAGCAAACTGAGGGTTATTCTTATTAATCCAATCAGCGACGGCCTGAGCCACAATGCGAACATTTTCAAAAGTAAAGGTGTCTGAAATAACCGCACGCCAACCATCGGTACCAAATTTGATCTGTGATCTGATATCGCTCATAATACTCCTTATATTCGGGCCGACACAAGGTCAGTCCCCTACTATTCATACAATCGATAACGTTTAATATAACGGATAACAGCCTTAGGCGTCAAATACCAGATTGACTTCTTAGTTTTTAAACGCTCACGGATATCGCTGGACGAAATATCAACTGCCGGCATATTGATCTTCACAAACGGCCAACGTTTAGGGTAATTCCGATCAAATCCAGGACGATTTAAGACTACCAGGTTAGCCAATTTCAAAATACCCTGCGGATCCCTCCAGCGATGAAAGGTCCTTAAATTATCTGCGCCCATCAATAAATAAAATTTGGCATTCGGGTATTTGACCTTCAATTCTTTCAAAGTATCAATGGTATACGAAATCTCGCCCCGTCGTAATTCGCCATCATACAATTTAAAACCCACATTACCTTTAATTGCTTCCTTAACCATCACCAAACGCTTGGAAGCATCAGGCAAAGAATGAGCTGTTTTGAAAGGCGAGCAAAAAGCCGGAACAAAAAAAACCGCGTCAAGCTTTAAAGCCTCAAGCGCGCTCTGGGCCATCAACAAATGCCCAAAATGAATCGGATCAAAACTCCCCCCCAATACCCCAATTCTCATCTTAGACCGTTTCTACGAATCTCATTGTCATCATTGAAGTTACAGTAGAACGTACCCTTATTCATTATTAAAAATTAGGTACACTTCTGTCAGAAACTATTCAAAATATTAACTTTAGCTAGACCCGGTCTAAATACGAATTTGTCCAGTGCCGTAAACTTCGTATTTATAACTGGTCAAGCCGTCCAAGGCCATGGGGCCGCGCACGTGCAATTTATCCGTACTTATCCCAACCTCCGCTCCAAAACCAAACTCAAATCCATCAGTAAAGCGCGTTGATGCGTTGACATAAACGCAAGCAGAATCCACTGCATCCAAAAAAGCCTGTGCTTTCTTTTTGTTCATTGTAACAATTGTATCAGAATGATGCGAGCCATAAGTATTGATGTGATCAACAGCCTCATCCATATTTTCAACCACCCGCAGGGATAAGATCAAATCCAAATATTCCGTGCGCCAATCGTCAGGTGTCGATTTTTTAACACCTTCCTTAACGATCGAAAGCGTTGCCTGATCGCCACGGATCTCACACCCCGCTTTTTGTAATTCCTTGATCATAGATGGTAAAAACTTTTTGGCAATGGCCCGGTCCACCAATAAAGTTTCCATGGCATTGCACACGCCAGGCTTTTGAGTCTTGGCATTCATGACAATCTTCTGCGCCATCGCCAAATCAGCTTGGGCCTGCACATAGACATGACAAATGCCTTTAAAATGCTTAATGACCGGGATACGCGAATTATCCGCAACAAAACGAATCAACTCCTCACCGCCCCTGGGAATGATGACATCCAAATATTCATCTAATTTCAAAAGCTCATGAACCGCCTGACGGTCAGTTGACTCAATCAATTGCAAGGCATCCAAAGGAATCTTGGTTTTCTTCAATTGACTTTTTAAAACCTTAAAGATCGCCTTATTCGAAAAAATAGCTTCCCTGCCGCCTTTGAGAATAGCCGCATTACCCGATTTCAAGCACAAAGCCGCGCAATCAGCGGTCACATTAGGACGTGATTCATAAATTATTCCAACAACACCCAAAGGCACACGGATTTTCTTAATCAAAAGCCCGTTGGGACGTTTAATGGTTTCCAACAATTGACCAACAGGTTCTTTGAGTTGAGCGGTCTCACGCAAACCATCCGCCATCGCTGCAATGCGCTTCGGATTGAGTGTCAGACGATCGATGAGAGCTTTGGAATAATTGGCTTTAGATGCTGCCGCCAAATCTTTAGCATTTTCTTTGATTAAATAGGATTGTTGCGCTTCAAGGGCATGGGCCATGAGACAGAGCGCACGATTTTTTTCCTTAGCGCTGATCAAGGCCATTTGGTAGGAAACTTTTTTAGCGGCTTTGCCTATTTTTAAAATGTGAGCGGATAAATTCATGCTCCGAATCCCCGTCTAATATTTTCTCGTTCTTCTCAATAAAATAAGTACCAATGGCCGCACCTGCCACCAAACGCACCAAAACATCCTTAATATTACCTGCGGTGATGACACAAGAGATGCGCGCCCGGGTTGCGATCTTAATAGCATCTATCTTTGCCTTCATGCCGCCACGGGCCATCTGAGCATTTTTAGTTCCACCCGCAACCCCTTCAATCTCCGCCGTTATTTCTCTAACTTCTTTATAAACATTCTTATCCGCATCATACAAACCTTCGACATCAGAAAGGATGACCAAAAGATCCGCGTGCAATAGACTTGCCACGAGCGCTGATAATTTATCATTATCACCAAATTTAATCTCTTCGGTGGATGTCGTGTCATTCTCATTAATGACCGGTACCACACCCTTTTTCAAAATAGCTTCCAAGGTCGAGCGCGCGTTGACAAAGCGGCTGCGATTATCAAAATCATCCCAGGTCAAAAGTACCTGAGCGCATTTAAGCCTGACCTTACGGAACAATTCACTATAAAGCCTCATTAAGGACGCCTGTCCGATGGCCGCACGCGCCTGCAGCTGAGCTAATTCCGTCGAGCGCACCGTCTCGCCTAACTCGCCCATCCCTAAGGCAATGGCCCCGGATGACACTAAGACGACCTCAACCCCCGCCTTGCGCAATTGCCCGATCTGCTTACATAAAGCCGACAAGTGCCCGGATTTCGGTTTCATCTTCGCATCCGCAATCTGGCTGGAGCCAAGCTTGACCACAATCCGCTTAATTGGCCTCTGAAATTTCCGCGTCATTCTCTTCCTAATTTAATCTTATTTGCTCGGAGCTTTTGTTTTAAGCTTTTCTAATTTATTGGCTAAAGAAAGCAAATTGAATCCTAATTCCCTGATGTATTCAGGAGATAATCCCTCAGGGCTGGCATAAATGCCATCAATCTCGGCAAAGAGGTCTTTTTTCGCTTCATCCATCAACCATTGTTCAATCTTATCAACGAAGGTGACCGATTTTCTGGCAATCTTAATGGTTTTAGGCTTAACACTCTGTTTGGCCACCCATTCTTCCAGAGATTCACCAGGCACATCATAGGTCAAAGACGATTCTTCCTTGGCAGGTTTAGGGGAAAATTCACGAGCAACCCAATCTTCCAAGCTTTCCGTCGGCATTTGTTGGAAATCAGAGACCCTGTTCATATCCAATCTCAAGGCTTCACTCGGAATCCTATTGCTTTCATTTAAAGATTTATCATTTTGGTCTAAACGCATATTGCATAAAACCAAATATTTGAAATCATCAATATTCTTGGACAACAATTCATGCACTTTTTTAAGTTCTTCACCATGATCTAGATTTTGTGTAGTTTCCATAACAAGCCTCCTTTAAAAAGAGATTTTAATTTTTCTATATTATAACAAGGATCTGATCTTTGCCAAAAGTTTATCGAGTCCTTCTTTGTCTTTGGCGGAAATGGCAATGATATCCTTGGTGACCTTGCGTTTGAATTTGGTTAAATTCTTTTTCGCATCCGGCATATCCATTTTATTGGCGACGATAATGCGGTGTTTCTGTAAAAGCTCCTCACTATACAAATCCAATTCTTCACAAATTTGATTATAATCTTCAATGGGATCCCTGCCTTCGTTGCCGGACATGTCGATGACATGGACCAAAATCTTGGTGCGCTCGGCATGCTTAAGGAACTGATGCCCCAAGCCTTTGCCTTCATGAGCTCCTTCAATGAGACCGGGCAAATCTGCCACGACAAAATTCTTATCTTCATCATCCTCATTCACAACAATCCCTAAAATAGGAGCCCTGGTTGTAAAAGGATAATTAGCTATTTTAGATCTGACTTTAGAGATCGCACAAATAAGTGTCGATTTGCCGGCATTAGGAAACCCAATTAATCCGACATCCGCGATGATCTTTAATTCCAAACGGATGGTGCGTTTCTCTCCCTCATGCGGAGGCAATACTGTGCGATTATGATTATTCCCACGGCCACCTTCACCACCGAGGGCCACGATGACAGTATCTCCATGCTCTTTAAGATCACGGATCAATAAATCCGTATCATAATCCCACAACATGGTTCCGACCGGCACGCGCAGGATGCAATCAGCACCCCGTTTGCCTGTTTTATTATTACTACTGGCATGACCGCCCCGTTCGCCCACATAATGCTGCTGAAAGCGATAATCTAAAAGCGTATGTAAATTGCGATCAGCCACAAATACAACATTAGCCCCACGCCCGCCGTCGCCGCCGTTACAAATGGGGTAACGCGTGTACTTATCGCTGTAATGGCTTTCGCAGCCTTTACCACCGCCACCTGCCTGCACTTCTATTCGCGCTTGATCAACAAAAGCCATATACACTTCCCTTATAAATCAAAAAATCCCGGCCCTCCAGCTGGGGAGACCGGGATTTTAAAAAATCTCAGCACTAATTAAGCTGAAATTTTTGCAATCTTAACGGTTGTCAGATCCTGGCGATGGCCATGAGTACGCGCGGAATCTTTACGCTTGCGGTACTTATAGGCAATAACCTTAGGAGCTCTCATCTGATTGAGAATCTCGGCCTTGACTTCAACATCTTTCAAATAAGGCGTACCTAATTTGGTTGTTTTACCGTCGGAATAAAGCAAAACCTTATCCAGAACAATGCTCTGGCCTTTTTCATAATCCAGACGATTAGCCTTAATGGTATCGCCTTCGCTAACTTTATACTGACTATTTCCTACCTGAACCACTGCAAACATAGCTATCTCCTTTGAGTACTTTTGAAAAAACGTATTATACAAGGAATCACGATTTAGTCAAAATATTTTAATCTGAGCGCTTTAGTAGGCATTTTAAAGAATTAAATTTATTCTTTTCGCTCCACGGGTCGATTTCTTAACGCCAAAGGTCTCATCTTTTTGGTCCTCATGCCGGACACTCACATTTGTTCGACGTTACGCCTAGCAAGTAATAGGTGGTATACGGAGAAAAATAAATTGAAGCCAAATAGCCGGCACCTGTCGCGAAAAAGAATAAATTCATCCCTTAAAATGCATGCCTAATTAATCTTCACCTTCCCACGCCCTTCGCAATACGGACAGCTGTGGAATTCCAGGGATTCGATTGTTTTGCCGGTACGCGCACGGGTCATTTCAACGAGACCTAACTGGGAAATGCGATTGACCTCGGTCTTGGCATGGTCTTTAGCTAAACCTTCACGCAGGGCATTTAAGACCTTACGCTTATGCTCCTCACGGTTCATGTCAATAAAATCAATGACGATGATGCCTCCCATATCCCTTAAACGCAGCTGACGGGCAATCTCAGGGGCAGCTTCCATATTAACGGCAAACGCGGCATCCTCAGGAGTTCCCTTGCTTTTAAAGCGTCCGCTGTTGACATCAACAACCGTCACCCCTTCCGTCGGTTCAATGACCACATAAGCACCTGATTTTAAATACACCTTGGCTTCATAAATTTTATCAAGCTCCCGCGCCACATTCTTGGCTTCAAACAAGGTTTGAGGACCCGGATGATATTGAATCTTTTCCATCCCTTCGGGCCCAACCAAGTTTTGCGTGAATTTACGCATTTTGATAAACTCTTCCTTGGAATCAATGATCACATGCTGCACATCATCTTTGAGCAAATCACGGATAACCTTCCATATCAATGAACCTTCTTCATAGATAAGAGCTGGCGGCTGCTTTTTCTTGGACAATTCACGGATCTCCTGCCATTTATTGACCAGGAATTTAGAATCACGGAAAATTTCCTTTTCACCCTGCTCCATCGAGGCAGTACGGATAATAAACCCACCGCTTTTAACAAAATTAAATGTCTTTAGAATATCACGCAGCCGCTGACGCTCTTCGGGCTTATCAATTTTTTTAGAAATACCGCTGTGCTTATCAACGGGCATATACACCACAAAACGCCCAGCCAAGCTGACATGGGTGGTCAAGCGTGCCCCCTTGGTACCAAAAGGATCTTTAACGACCTGGACCAGAATTTCCTGATCTTTCTTTAAGGGCAATTCATTTTTTTCTTTTTGAGGTGGGCGATTGTTATGGGCTGGCGGCGCTCCAGGAACGGGTGCCGCGACCGTAGCTGCGGGCTTGGGAAAAATCATGTTCAGGATCTTTTGCGGAGCGCTCGGCTCTTCTTCAATCTTCTCAATATCATTAAGAAAAGGATTATCAGCATCGGTCAAATACAAAAAGCCGTTTTTCTCCTGGCCAATATTGACAAAGGCCCCGTTGATCGAAGGCAAGATAGATTCGACCTTGCCTTTATAGATATTACCCAGCATCGATTGATGACGATCAAGCTCTATATAAAAATCATCCAGCTTACCATCGACCAAAATCGCCACGCGTCTTTCATCTTGTGCCACTTGAATAAGAATTTCTTTTGCCACTGTTTTCTCTCCCTCTACGTAATGTCACCCCCGGATATTTTTATCAGGAATGACAGATTTTTGTTAGCAAGATAAAAACGATTGGGCTACATCCAGACAGATTATTTACCAACGGTGATGATGTGCGGGGTCAAGAAGATAATGATTTCTTGTCTAGTCTTTGAGTTCATGGTTCTCGTAAACAGAAGCTTTCCAAGCCAAGGAATATCTCCCAACACTGGGATCTTGGTCTCTTCAACATCCTTCCGTTCGGTGATCAAACCACCGATGACTAAAGTTTTTCCGTCTTCCACCATCACATTAGTTTCTGCCTCTTGATTGTTCGTCTCAGGAAATGGATTATTTTGCACTATAATCGTTGCAACATAGGCCGTGATCTGAGGATGCAATTCCAACGTAATCAATCCTGCGTTATTCACATGCGGCGTCACCTCAAAAGTGATCCCCAAAGGTATCGGGGTAAAACCTGTAACTTGTTCGGATCCTGTACTTGAATTAAAAGAATAATTCGCCACCGGGTATTCCTCGGCGACAACAATCCTTGCCTTTTGATTATCCAAAGTCACGATGCGTGGATTCGAAAGGATCTTGGTCTTGGTGCGCGTGCTTAAAAGTTGTAGTGTTGCCGTTAATTGGGTTCCTGTGATAGTCCCATATGTAAATCCTACTGTCGAAGGGTTTGATGCGATTGACGATGAGCTTAAAGAGCTTCCTAAAGGTGGGGTGGTGGCTGTCGTGAAATTAATCGTTGGATTTTGGCTGCTGTTAGGAATATGGGAATCAACCGTCCAATCAATGCCCAAATTTTCACTATCACCTAAATCCGTTTCAATGATCTTAGTCTCAATCGATACTTGCGGGGTGATCGTATCAATCGACTTAATGACCTCGGTCATCAATTCCAAATTGCTTTCCAGATCACGCACAATGATCGAATTCGTGCGATCGTCAAAATTGATAAACCCACGCTTGCTTATCAATTTATCAACGATCTTCATCAAGTCTTCGGCCTTAGCGTAATTAAGAACATACGTCTTGGTGACCAAGGACTCCTGACTCTCCAGGCTCAAGGTATCCTCTCGATATTTCTTCAAGTTCTCGATCGACATGACCGTGATGATATTGCCTTTACGGTCAAAACCATACCCGTATGTCGAGAGAATCACATCCAAGGCCTTTTGCCAGGGAACATCTTTCAACTCAATATTAACCACACCCGTCACATCCGGGGCTGCCACAATATTCACCCCGCTTTTGAAAGCCAAGACTTTCAAAACATTCCTGATATCCGCATCCTGAAAATTCAAACTGACAAGGCCTGCATCGGTCGACAAATTAGATGGGGGCAATCCATTAGCCGTTGCAACAGGGGCAGGCGTCACATCAGCAAAAACCATTGGCACGTAAACTATAGCCATTAAAACGATTAAGCTGGCCGCAAACTTCAACATCACATCGCCCCTTTTTTAAGTTTCAAAATAAATCTTTGATTCCCCTTCAAAAACTCCACATGATCAACAAAAATGGCATCGACTACATAAGGGCCAATTTGATCGTGGGTCTTGACAACCTTACCATTGACAATCGCCGCATTATTCCCACCCGCATCAGCCGCAATCCCCTCAAGGATCAAATCATTGACCGCTAAATCTTCATCGTAGGTAACAATCATCCCGGCTGAAGACACTAGCGGAACAAAGGGATCCCTCTTACCATGATCATCATACACAAAATCTTCTTGAGCATAAACTAAATTCGTGAATAATAATAGTAACATAAGAATAAGGAATTTCATAAGTTCTTCGCTTGGCTCTTCAAGGTTTGTCAACCAACACAATTTTAATGGTCACAGAAAACAAGTGCATGTTAGGGCTCTTCTCATCATTTTGAATGATAAAATCCTTCATGATAAAAAAAAGATTTTCCTTTTCCAGTTTGTTAAGGAAATGCCCAAACATGTGATACCCGCAACGGGCCTTGATCACAATAGGTAAGGCATAGTATTTGCCATCTTTATCTGACGCTAAAGTTTCCTGTAAGGCTTTTTCAGGCATCAGTTGATCGATCTTAACACCATACTGATTAGCAATGCTGGAAATGGTGCTCAAGATAACCGGGACTTCCTGAATAGGGCGCACCTTAACACTCAAAGCACTTAATTGATCGCGTTCCTGCTTGAGATTCTTATTCAATAGATTGATACGTTGTTGGTCCACCACCACTTGCTGGGTATCGTCGGAAACACTCTTTATTTGGTCATTAATGCTGGCAATGCCGCCTAACTGAGGGCTAACTAAAAAGCACACGTCCAGTAAAAGGATCACAAAGACAAGCCCTCCCAAAATACCATAACGTATCTGGTCGCTTAGATTATTGAAGAGCTCTATGATTTTTGTTAAGTCAAATTTCATTTTAATTTAGCCATCACCGAGAAATCAGTCACTGCTACCGAATCGCTTTTGCCCCCCTGGATCGAATTAACTTCCAACGAAGCAAAATCTTTCATAAAATCCGCCTCTTGTTTCAAGGCCGATAAAAACAACCCGACATTATTGATCTCACTCTGCGTTTTAGAAACCACACTGCCTTCTATCGTCAAGCCATCCTTATCTAAGGTCATTCTTCTAATCCAAAGCCCCCGGGCCAAAGAATCGCTGATGGCATTAAATTTAGGAGACCATAGAACAGACTTCTTGGTTGTCATATTAGAAATAGTATCAATCTTCTTTTTTAAATCACCGGACTCTTTATGAATAGCGTCCAATGCCGTTTTTTCAGGCAAGACTTTCTGCCATTCCATATTAACACGGGCCAAGTGGCCGCTAGTCATGAGCCATAGCACCCCTAAAATCAAATGGACCGTCACCATCAATACAATCAAACTTGCCCCTACGCCGATGAGAATTTCCTTAGGGATATTGATCGTCATAGCGGCATTGTCGTCGCCATTTTTTCTTAAAGATAATGGAATTAAATTAATGTCTATCATGTTGATAATCCGAGCCCCAAGGCCACCCCAAATTGGGCGGCATAGGATTGAATATCTTGGGATGTCGCGGGTGTTTTTAAACGCACATGCGTCAAAGGATTCCAAATCTTGACCGGCAGCCCCAAATTCTTCTCAAAAACTCCTTCAATGCCATTGAGCAAGGAACCGCCGCCACCTAAAAAAAGCTCATCGACCTGGATATTTTTCTCGGTCATAAAATAATCCATCGACAAGCGGATCTCGGTAACCAGAGTATTGAGCGGCATGTCGCAAGCTTCCAGGACTTGGGGCAATTTATCACCAGGCTGATGCTTGATTTTTTCAGCCTCAAGAGCATCAACTCCAAGGGAATTGGCAATTTTTTTAGTCATTTCTGAGCTACCGACGAAAATATCGCGGGCAAAACGCAGGGAAGAATCTTTGAAGATCATCAAGCATGAGGCTGATCCGCCAATATCGAGCACGGCCTTGGCCTTCCCTGAGGCCGAAACCTGCGGCCCCAGACGGCTAAAAGCATTGGCCGTTGCCACTGAATTGAAGGTCACACGGTTTAATTCAAGACCCTCTTCTTTAAATAATTTTAACCGCTCATCCACCATTTCTTTTTTGACAGCAGCCATCAAGACCAGCATTTTCTTGTCAGTACCGTCCGGATCTAAGATGGAGCAATCGGTATAAATAGTTTTAGGGTCAAAAGGGAAATATTTATCCAATTCAAAAACATACGATTTACGCAAATCTTCCAGAGGCATGCGGGGCAAATCCACATAGCGGATCAAGGTGCCCTTGCCGGAAACCGAACAAACCAACTGCTGATTTTTAAAGTGAAGCTTCTCGCTGATTTTCTTAAGCGCTGCCTTGGCATCATTGCCCACCAAAGGCTCTATGGCCCAATGAGTAATCTCAAGCGCCCCGGCCACTTGCGCCAACTCTATAGCCTTGATTGAAGAAGTACCAATATCTATACCAATAACAGGAAGAGGTGCAGGCTTCGGGATTAAACGGTTAACCAGCAAGATGTATTGATTGAACAATTTCTTATAATCCATTGAAGTATTTTAACAGATTACTTAGCCCGCTGTAATAATTTATTGTATTTTTTTATCCTATAAAGCCACTTGCAGATATTAATTATGTCGGATATACTTTAGCTATATAGTCAATAAAATATGAAGAAATACGGCCAATCCATTATTGAATACCTCTTAATTGCCGTCCTTGTTATTTTGGGGATTGTCATCATGGGCGCCTATGTCCTGCGTTCCACCAATGCCCATTTCAAGCTTTGGGATGAAGGGGTTCAAGATTCATTCCATGAGAATCTCTCCCAGGCCAGTCAAAACCAAGTGCCAAATATTTCCTTAGATTGCAACTGCATAGATACTCCTTTAGGCTGTTCTATCTCAAGCCCAACCTCACAATGCGCCGGCAATGAAATGGCCTATAGCCATACCTGCACCCCCAATCAAGGTTGCGATGGCAGGCCTGCCTCATCCTGTCAATTTGATCAAGATTGTTGTAAAAATTATTACAAAGAAGGTTGTGGGATAAACACGATCCCCATCAGCGGGATACCTGCGGGAACAGCTCCCAGCTCTACCATCGGCCTTCCCTCATCAGGTTCCAATTGTTATATCTCAACAACGGGCTGCTATTACGGCCAAAGGGCCTGGGGCACTCAATGCTCGGGACTGCCCATTGTCTGTTGCCCTGAACCTGATAACAGCTGTAATGCCACGTGTACCGGAGTGACCCTGGATGTTAATTCAGCTTTGCCCTGCCCCAATCAGGCACCGGCAACAGGCACTTTGCATGCCAGCGCACCTACAACCTATGTATCAACTGAAAATAAATCCGATTGCACCGCCCTCCAAACCATCGCTAATTGTGATTGCACAAATCCTTCAGCAGGCGCTTGCCAAACCTATTGCTCATGCACCTATTGCGGAGAACCTTCCACCCTCCCTGCAGGGACAACAACAGCCTCCTGTCAGATGTATTGCAATCAAGCAGCTGGATTTTTCCTCGACCCAACAGGAACAAGCTGTGTTAATGAAATCCCGGTCGCGAGCATTCTTGAGTGTGCCAGTGGCGCGTGTTCCTATCCACAACTTTGTAGTAGTACCGTAAAAAGCAATTGCTACACCACGGTAAGCGGCGTCGCATGCCCTCCTGGAAGCAGTGGATATAGCACCTGTATCAATTATTTCAATTACGAAGATATCACCATTTGCCCGTCAATGCCTGGGGTTGCTGTGACCGCCGCCAGCATGCAGCTCATATCTCCGGCCAACGGAGGGTGCGGTGATGCGGAATCATGCGACACCGCCGCCGCAGGTCAAAGCTGTACGCCTCCAGGAATTCCTAATTCAATGTGTCGAATAGCCTTAACAGTGACCACTGTTAATACCAGCCCCTAAACATCTATGAAAACAGCCCCCCTTTTATGAAAAGCTATGTATGGCACAAACAAACAATATCTCCTGAATTTGAACTAATCCAATGCCCTGATTATGACCCCATCAAAGATTTTCGCCGAGACCCGACGGGCATCTACGTCCTTATCCGCTGCATCAGTGAAGACGCCTTGATCGAAGTGGCCATCTGTGACAAAAAGCACACCATCATCAAAGCCTTTCAAGGGAAAAAAGCGCAGGACCTTTATTACACCATTTTTGAATACGAAAAGAAACATCACCTAAAATGGTTTACCCGCAAAGACCATGCCGCCTATCTCGGCAAAGAACTTAAAAAAGCCGAGCACGCGCTTTTAACAAAAGAAAGTTATGTGCAAGAATGAACAATAAAGCAATTTTCAACTGGAGTGGCGGCAAAGATTCATCCCTGACCCTTTATCACGTTCTTAAAGATAAAGAATACGACATCAAATACTTAGTCACCTCCTGCAGCCAAGAGTTTGACCGCATCTCCATGCATGGGGTGAGGACTTCCTTATTAAAACGCCAGGCCGAGCTCATTGGGATACCTTTAAAAATAATCTACATGCCCACCATGCCGACAATGGAAGCCTACGATGCCGAAATGGCCCGGATCCTCACTGAATTTAAAAATGAAGGTATTGAATATTCTATTTTCGGAGATATATTTCTGGAAGATTTACGAAAATACCGTGAAGAAAGATTGGCTGAGGTAGGGCTCAAGGGTGTCTTCCCGATATGGAAAAGGCCCAGCACCGAGCTGGTTAGGGAATTCATTGACCTGGGTTTTAAATCTGTCTTGGTTTGTACCGATGAAGATTGTCTGGATGCCAGTTTCTGCGGCCGGATGATTGATGATCAATTACTCAAAGACCTTCCCTCAAAAGTAGATCCTTGCGGTGAAAACGGGGAATTCCATTCCTTCGTATTCGACGGCCCCATTTTCAAATCTCCGGTCGAGTTTAGCATAGGCGAGAAAGTCCGCCGCACCTATGCCAAACCCAAGGCCTCGGATGAAAAACTAGACTGCATCTGCTGCAAAACCTCCGACACCGCCTTCTGGTACTGTGATTTAGTAGGAGTGTCCGACACGAGGACCGACTTAATTTAGAACTTCACCTTCATTCCCACCTGAATATTCCGTGTCGGTGCGGGGTAGTAAACCTCATCATTATATGCCGCGTCATAACTAGAACCATAAACAAAATAATGGGTACTAAAAATATTATTCAAACTTACCCATAATTCCAAATTCTTGTAACTGTATTTAGCGCTCCAATTAACTGTATCATATCGTTTTACTTTGTAATAAATATTTGAATCATCACCTAAGCCATAACGCTTGCCCACAAAATCCGTCGATAAAGTCGTGCTGAAACATTCCAATGGACGAAAATTTATTCCCGCATGGGCTATTTCGGTTGGAACGTCAGGAATTTGATCTCCTGAAAATGTTCCCTTAATAAATTCAGTTTGTTGAAAAGTGATATTAGCAAATGGCTCGACTTTCTTATTAAACAGTTCGACTGAAGCATCTGCTTCTTCACTATAATGCCTTGTCTTACCATCGTAATTAGTATTAGAATAAGTCGCAGGATCATCATAAATCTCACCTTTATACTGTGTTTCTGTAAAGCTGGCCCCGAGATTAATATCCTTAAAGCTTTGATCTTTGATC
>Ga0302280_1001209_pt1 | contig 21677 bp, 28 predicted proteins | sample III_Fen_E1_1_FD_198771 | JGI IMG/M metagenome (GOLD analysis project Ga0302280, IMG submission 198771) | Peat permafrost microbial communities from Stordalen Mire near Abisko, Sweden - III_Fen_E1_1 | ecosystem: Environmental > Terrestrial > Soil > Wetlands > Permafrost | place: Sweden: Abisko... | reverse complement strand
TTGACGCCGGATTAATTGATTATATTTGTGATCCTGCATCTGAAGTTGATTCTCAACGAAAATGGCCTGATCAACGTATTTTTGACATGGCAAAAAGACAACATTTATTCTTAGAAAATTTTATTGAAAGTCCACGAATTCAAAATTATACTGATGGTCATTATTATGATTCAAGTAATATGATAACACCTAAAGGCATTTTGAAAAATTGGAAAGGTAGTGGTTATGCAGATATACAATCTATTAATATTGCCAGATATAAAGGTGTTGAGGATATGGAAGAATTTCAATATAAAAATCAAAATAGTATTAATCAAAGTTATTGTTTTTTACAAATAATGCTTGATCTACCTCGATTTGATATGCCAATTATTGTTTATCGTGGTTTGAAGAATGAAATAGACGCACATCTCAAAAGTAAATTTAAAATATTTGATTATTACAATATTGTAAACAAACCAAATGTTGAAAAAGCTAAAAAACAATTTATTCTTGATAGATATTCAATTGGACAAATAATTCCGATTTTTGAATTTATATCAGTTGGATTAATCATTAATGCAAAAGATAATTATTTGACAGGTATCTCAGATAAAGATTATATCGATAAAGAATTAAAAAAAGGAAAAAATATGAATAATATGATGTTAAAGATTAATATACCTAAATATTATCCTTTTTTTTCATATTATGCAAAACCTGGCGATAGTAGTAATAAATCAGGATATGGTGCTTTTTATGTACCTTATGATAAAGATGGATTGGAATTGAGCGAAGTAATATTACCTTATACTAATGATAGAACGGGGAATTCATTAACGCATGGATATTTGGTCAAAAATATTACATATAATGCTATAATTAATGATATACAGATATATGCTTTGATTGAAGTTGATATTATTCCATTAAAATTACCTATTAGATTAACTGATGTTAGTCAATGGGGTAATGATAAACATTCTAAGATACCATTATATAATCCATTCACCAAAGATAAAGTTGGTGATAAAATTTTTAATGCATCTAATGGAGGTACAATTCCTATTGAAATAGAATCAACATTAATTGCATATCGAAACAATAATATAAAATCTACTCAACTACAAACATCCAAACAATTATCGTATGCACAAATTAGAGAATCATTATTATCTCAAGGATTTGAACAGTATTCGGTCTCAAGTTATAATATAGATCCTATCACATCCAAAGCAAAACAATTGATCTTGTCTTTTGCTCATCCTATAACAAAGGAAAGGCGTGAGATAATTTATGAAATGGTTACATAAAAATCTTCTTCAGCTTTATATCCATCTAGATCATTTAAACCACTTGAATATATATAATTTTTTGGTACATTTATTTCAGTATTTTCACCTTTTGTAAAATTATAGATTTTAAAATGATAATCAATTTCATTAGAATTTATACGCATTTTGTTGCTATTTAATCCTATATAGTATATACTACACTTATAAGAATCAAAATAATACCATGGATTTATAATTATTTTTATCTTATATTCTCGACATATCATATCCTGTCTGTGTTTCCATATATACCATGATATCTTATCTAATATTACATCTGGTAGCATTAATTATCAAAGATGATTATTAAATAATCAATTTTTTATTGTTCTTTGTAATATGAATTTATTCATCAAATTTGAATTTTTTATAGCCATTAAGACTATTTAGACCACTAGAATACCAATAATTTTCGGGTATTATAATTTTAGTCCTTTCGCTTTTTTTGAAATTATATATTTCATAATTATTATAAGATATATCTTTATAATTTATACGAATGGGTTCGCAATTAAAATCATAAATAAATATTTGATTATCCGTGTATAAATTTCTTAAATAGTAGCGCTTTCCAAGAATTTTCATATAATATTCTTGACATATCATCGTCTGTTTTATTTTCCATAAATACCATGATATCTTATCTAATATTAAATCAGGTAGCATTTATTTTCAAAGATTTACATTAAATAATCAATTTTTAGTCTTTTACCATATTGATTGTTTTTATAATAATGTATGTAAATAATCCATATAATTTTTATAATCTACTAAATTATATAAATTATAATATATTATTTGAAGTATTATATAATTTATCAAATTAACATATTTTACTATTCATCCTCAATTATATAACTTATATATTTTCTACAATAATCTTCATAATTTATATAATTACAATAATAATTACTTGGTAATTTACCTATAGTCATAAATCCTTCTATTTTATATATTTTATTATCATATCCATACTCCAGATTTCTGTAATTATAGATATAATGTTTATCTCTTTCGTTTTGATTATATTCTTTGCACACTTTTTGTTGAATTTTCCACCATATATACCAATAAATTTTATTATATACAATATCAGGTATCATTCAAATAATTTATTGTAATTTTATGATTATCAATTTTTCGATTTTATCAATCATATATAAAATTAGCTGTATATAAATATCCGCTTTTACTTAGTCTTCCACTTGAATATACATAATTGGATGGTGTACGTACATAAGGATCTGTGGCATAAAATGTGTATGTTATTTTTTTAACTTTTTGTAAAAGACCTGTTGCAAAATTAGTAATTACAAAATAAGTATTTTGAAAATAATTATTGAAATTTACATCAGCTTCTAATTTTCTCCAATTTATTGCAATCTGTCTACCATATATTATTCCTTTAAAATAATTATTCTCTTCATAGTATATTTTTCTCTTATATTCATCATTGATCTCATTTATCATTGATTTCCATAAATACCATGATATCTTATCTTTTATATGATATGGAATACTCATTCTTTAACAAAGAAATTACATATCAATTTTTCGATTTTTTTTATCGTATATAACATTTAGCTTTATATAAATATCCGCTTTTACTGAGTCTTCCACTTGAATATATATAATTGGGGGGTGTACGGATAAAAGTATCTTTGTAATTTTTTAAAAAAAAACCTGTTGTAAAATTACTAATCAAAAAATCACACATATTGTGATGATCTAATCTTCTGAAATTTATGGAAACATCATTCATTAAATATTTTAACCCTTTATAATAATCATCTACATAGATAATTTTTCTCTTATATTCATCATTGATCTCATTTATCATTGATTTCCATAAATACCAATTTATCTTATCTTTTATATGATATGGAATACTCATTCTTTAACAAAGAAATTACATCAAATTTTCAATTTTATTAATGGTGAATAATTATTCAAATCCTTTTTTACTTTTTCTTCCACTTGAATATATATAATTTGATGGCGTATATATACAATTTTTTTCTGCATAATATGTTATATTTTTTACTTGTACACGATTGGTTCTAAAATTATGAATTACAAAATCTGATCTATCATAATTGTAAAAATAACCTTCTCCTATATTTCTATAATTTATTGGAGTAGTTTTACCATATATTAATCCTTCAACATAATCATAATCGATATAGCTAATTTTTCTCTTATATTCATTATTGATCTCATTTATCATTGATTTCCATAAATACCAATTTATCTTAACTTTTACATGATATGGTATACTCATTATATATTTCAAAGAAAAATTAAGTATTATTATCAATTTTTAGTCTTCCTCACCATCTTCACGATATTTCAGTATATACCATTTTTCATTTCTTGAACGGGTTTTTAATATATTGCTTAGTTCTTCATCTTTACTCACATAATTCCTCATATATTTTAATGTTTCTATTTCTGTTGTATTCATATTCAATATTTTAGCAGTGATACATCGGCGCCATCTTATATTATATTCATACATATTTTCTAATATTTCACATCTACCATATTCTAAAGCTAGAACTACTAAGTCGCTAGTACAGTCAAACCTTTCAATATTAGCTATTTCATTATTTAGGTTTTGTTCATATAACCATTTTACAACTCCTATAAAATTTAATCTTATTGCATATTTGATCCAATTGACATATAATACACTTGGATATGGAAATTTATCTTTTATTCGAATCAAACTTTTCATGCGCTTTTTAAATTCCTCCTCATCACATATCTCTTTATTTTCAAATATTAGATGAGCATTACTATAATCATATACTAATTCATCATATATTTCATCAGTCTTTTGTACATAATTTCGATATTCGTCATCATGATATAATATCTTAGCTATTTTCGCATCTTTGACATATATTGCTATTTTATGGATTATCATATAATGAAAATACATGTTACACTAAATATTCCTATTAATAATATCAATTTTTTAATATTGATATTATTAATAGGAATATTAATATCAATTTTTTAATAATTGAATTTTTGATTCAAATATTATATTATTAAAATTAACGAAATGACGGATAATCTTTCTTTTGATATCAAAAAACTTCCTCCTAATCCTAATTTAAGAGTAATGCATACATCTGATGCTACATATTGTATTGATAATGATATTAAAATTCAAATTTCTAATTATGATAAGGGAAAAATGAGAACGGTTGAGTTTAATTACTATTTTCAATATACTCGTGAACATATCCTTTCTTTACAAATTAATAGTAAAAAAATACCTATTTATTGTCAATGGTATTGTTCTAAACATTTATATCTTGATGCGGTTATTCGTCTAGTTATTTTTCTTGGTTATGATATCCGAAATATTATCACTCATCCTAAAGTACAATCTAACTTTACTCTCACCAATCTTCATAGATTATCCATTGTTGATTCGATTTTACGAAAATATGCTTCTTTTGAGAATGCTTCTTCATATCCATCTGATTTACCTTCTCAATTAACATTATTAGGTACTTTAAATCCAGAATATGTTCATATATATGAATCTGCTAAATTTGTCGAAACTCTACATAAAAATTATTATGACACAGATTATATTCAAACATTTCATGTTTTTAGTGTTATTTCAAAAAATATAGTTTATAAAATTTATGTTCTTATTGATAAATTTGATATGAGTGAAGAAAATCTTCAAAAAGAATTTTCTAAATTTAAATACAAAACATTGACAATTACTTTTTATATCAGAGAATTTAATGAATTAGTTTGGCGACCTCATAATTGTGCTGATCTTGTTTATCACTTGAACGAAAAAATGTATGTTGCTACTTTTCATAGTGTTCATATTGAAAATCAAATGGTTATAGCAGTTCTCGAAAAATTTGGTCAAGTATTTTCGTTTGGTCGGCTCGACCAAATTGGAGAAGAACATTTTAGTCTCAGACAAGATGAACAATATCTTTTACAAGAAGGTACTATGCCTCTTACCGAGGATGAAACACAATTGCAATATGATAATCTTCGTATCTCTGAGAAGAAAGCTAGAGATGAGCGCAAAGCTTTACGATTACTTCGCCCAAAGGAATTACTAACTAATGATCAAATGAGTGATCAAGAAAAAGAAGATTTAGATGCCGAAAGAAAATACATCCAAGATGAAGAATTTATGAGAAAAAATAATGAAGTCATGAAACGCATCATTGCAAGTTTTAATAATAAATTATGAAAAAATTATTGACTTTGACTTTTATTTATCTTGTTAGTTATCATATATTTTATTCTATTATTATATAGAATATGTCAACTAAACGAGATATTAAACGCATACGTAAAAATATATCTGAGATCAAAAATGATCTTTTTACTTTGCAATCACAACTTAATTCGTTAACTGTAAGTATTAATTTGTTAGCCAGTAATCTTGCTACTTTACAAACTAGTGTCAATACTATTAATACCGCGGTTGATTCTTTAGCAACCTCCAGTAATCTTGCTGCTTTACAAACAACTGTTAATACTATCAACACAACTGTTGATACTTTAGCTACAGCTAGTAATCTCACTACACTTCAAACAAGTATTAACACACTTGCTTCTGGTTCTAATCTTGCCGCAGTTCAATCATCTATTAATAGTTCTATCTCTTCAGCTAGAACATCTATTATTGGTTCTAATTCTGCAGCTACTTTGACAGCTATCTTAAATGCTGTGTAAATTATTCTTTTATAATAACAAGAATAACAAAAGAATAATAAAAGAATAACAAAGAATAACAAAGAATAACAAAGAATAACAAAGAATAAATAATTTATGTTTGTTTACACTTCACATCCTTTCGATATAATCTCACATACAATTCTCTCTATGCTGAAATCATAATAATTTCTTGCTTCTTTACCTTGTTTAAATAAGAAATGTGATTCTTTTAATATAATTTCTAATTGAGATAATGATATTATCGAGGATTCAATAATATTCATTATTTTATTATGTAAATTATTTATCACTCTTTGATCATTTACAGTCTCAACTAATTTTTCTTTTAATTCACATATTTTTTTTATATCTATATATCTTTGATATTGTTCATCAATAGTTATTATTGATGAACAATAATTTTCTTCATTTTGCTGAAATATATAGTCAACTTTTGACATTTAACATCAAATTTAAACGATTTTCGTATCACTTTGATCTGATTTATTTGAATCAAATTTAAATTTTCTCTAAGAGCTTATTGAATTTTTGATTTCTCTTTTTTGTTAATGATTTTTCCTGATATAATTAAATCCAAAATAGCCTTTTATTTATGGAAAATTAACAATAAAATACTTAATAAAGAATATCGTAAAAAATATTTTATTTACACCAATAGAACAACTAAGATTGAATATCTTTTCAGATTTCCTCTAAAAGATAATAAATCTCTATCTATCAACAGCCGAAAATTATTAATTAATCAGGTTGGTCCTTATTGCTATAAAGATCCTGGCTATCATTATATTAATAATTTTATAACGTCAGAAAGGACTATTTTTCAAATACCTGATAAATATCTTTATTCTTTATCATCAACCAACAAGAATTGACTAATATAATTACTTTGATTGCCTTTGATCTTATTTAGACTAATTGGTAAACCATAAACAATTATTATATATTGTAATAGATCAGATTCAATCTTTATCAATTACTTCAGTCGATATTATTCGCTATTTATTGGTGTTATTTCCTTTAATATACCTATTATATTTTCCTCTTCGGTCTCATGTACTGATGTTAAAATTTTATATATCACTTCTGGTGAAAAACTTTCCAATAATTTTATACTCCATTTATCATTATATTCTACATATTCATTCACCATTTTGATTTCATTTAAATTTTCTATCCAAAGAGATAAAAAATTAAGATCTTCCTTAAATAATTTTCCCCAATATTCCTCATTTCCTGGGGCTGTACTAACCTTCGGATTCCTTATATTATATGTCATTATTCCTTCAATGATTTTATCACCTGTTTTGCGATTTATACGACTCATTGTTAAGACATATAATCTCATTCTACAAATAATATAACGATACATTTTATTTTTTATTTTTTTATAAATATAAATAATTGTATGTAATTTTCTTTCTTGTCCGCATATGTTTAATTTATCTTACTTTATGCTACCATAACATCGAACTATTTATCATCGAATAATGAGTTCCTATAAAGGATACCATTTTTTCGATCACATTTATATCCTTTCTCTTTTAACCATTTGATTACATCTTTTTTACCTATCATATAAGTTATCGCTTTATGTGATATTCTTGATATATCTATTTGGTTTTTATCATATAACCATTGTAACATTTTTATTCTGTCATTACATATCAAATGATCAATCATCATTGAATAACGCACCCCATTATCATATATCCATTGAAATATTTCAATATTATTATCTTCAATTGAATGGAATAAAATCTGTGACATTAGCCATTTGTAACCAAATCTTAATGTTGTTCTTTGTCGGTAGAAACTCTGCATTCGCCTCAAATCATTTTTATATACTACATATGTATAATGTTTTACTAATTCATCATATATTCCATTATACTCTTTTATATATTCTCGATATTTATCTATATAAAATAATTGTTTGACTATCTTTGGATCTTTCACATAAATTGCTATTTTTTGAATTATGTCGACCGTAAACATTTATAAATTCAAAGTATTCATTAAATCAATTATTCTTATTACAAAGCATGATTTAAGCACTACTCGTTGAGGGATAATTTTGTTCATTTTGAACAACTATATTATTTTGTTCAATAAATGAATTCCATTCTTCTGAAGCCGTTCCGCCATTTTGGATGAATTGGTGAAAAACATTCAAATATTCACTTGATTCATTAGACAAATATTCTTGAAATTCATTAACTGAATGTAAATTTCCCCATGGTAATTGATTTCTCATCAATGGCATCATCATGGAATAATTTATCATCCTATGAAAAGCATATAATTCATTATCTAACCAAGCAGCACCACCTTCCTCTTCGTTCCATTGACCAGAATCAGGAATATCTTGATTCATTTGTATTATAGATTGTCTTATCATATCTATAATACATAACACAATTATTTCAATTTCTTGATTATTCATTTTCTTATCAGTAAGATTTATTAAAAATAATCAATTATGAATTTTATCAAGGAATAGAATAATAATTGATTAATTCATATTGGTGAATTATGTTCTCTTTGATCTGTATTTTATTCAATCCTTTCTCTTGTAACCATTTTATCATTTCAATATCTTTTCTATATATCATCTTATTTATAGATTCGTATTCGATTCTTGATAGTTTTTTCTTTTTTTCATAAAAATATTGTAATAACCACAATTTACCATAAAGTACTGATAGATTTATTCTATTATGACAACTCGCTTTTTTCTCCATATATTGGATTATTTCCAGGTTTTCTTCTTTAATTGATTCAACTATTATTTCTTTTATCATACGTCTTTTTTCTCTTTTGGGTATTTTGTTTTTTTGTCTATTCAAACTCATAATAATTTTTATATCTTTATGATATCTAAATTTTGTATAATTCCACACTAATTCATCATATATTCCATCATGATTATTAACATATTCTCGATATTGATCATGATAATATAATAATTTGACTATTTTCACATTTTTAACATATATAGCTATTTTATGAATAACATAAGGATCCATTTATATTACACTTGACAAAGATGCTTTTAATTTAAATCAATTATTTAGAAAAATTAGTCTTCCTAATAATTTTGAGACTTTTTTACATAATAATTCCCCTATAATGTTCATGTTTTCAGTCTTTATTTCTTTGATTATATCAGTGTAACTATAATTGTCTTCTTTATCATCATAAATCATCCATGATATGGTCTCAACATCATTAGTTTTTAACATTTTTCGTTTATGAATTGTTATAATTTCTTCATTTGATTTATTTCTATTTTCATCGAATATATCTATCAATAGATATTTATGTATTAGTCCACTATACGTTTTATGATTACAAAAGATTTGATTCTGATTTAGACTTTTTATGATCTTTATATTATTATTTATCAAAAGTAATAATAATTCAGGATCTTCATCATCTCTAATAATCTCTTTTTCTTGATATAAATACATTATTATTTGTTCATATGCATTAACAACTGCAATCGATTCGTATTTTAGAAAACAATACGAATTATGAAAACAATACAAATTATACTTTTTTTCTTCTAATAAATTGTATTGTATAAAATAATCAAAATCAGGAAATTTAGACTTTTTTTCTTCTAATGATTTATCAAATAAATATTGAAATATTTCATAATCACCTTCGTCTATTGCATCCTGCAATAGATCGGTTATTGCATTGATGTTTTTATCATATCTAAATTTCATAATTCTATGATATATTGACATAAATTTATCATTCTGTCGGTAATAACTTTGAATTCTTTTGATATCATTGATATATGTAAAATTACTATAATTCCATATTAGATCATCATAAATTCCTTCATGTTCTTCAATATATTTTCGATATTTATCATGATGATATAATAATTTTACTATTTTAGGATCTTTCACATATAAGCTTATTTTATGAATTATATATTCCGGAAACATTCAAAGTAATGTAATTATTATCAATTATTCTCATTATCATGACTATTCTGTAAAAAATTACTAACATTATCAATGATTGTTTTGGTTTCAATATCGAAACCAAATCAAAATTATTGATAGTAATAGATATATATATTTAAAGGATATCTAAAGATATATAATGTTTCCAGTACAAATAATTCATAAAATAGTATTATACGTAAAAAATGCAGAAATAGCTCAATTATTATATTATAATGATAAATATCGTGAATATATTGAAGAAAATGAGTCAATATATGATGAATTAGTACTAAATTATACAGATATAGAAGAACATCATTATGGAGATGTCAAAAGATTAAAAAGTATATGGAAAATAATCTTTAATGATGAACATAAAAAGAAATACTTATTGGATGCGATCATATTGGATAATGATATAAAATGTTTTAAATGGATTTATGATCAAAAAGAACTTAAAGAAAAGACTACTTTATATAATATAATCAATTTTATATTAGATATGGGTAATACTGAAATGATAAAATATATGTACGATAATGATGAAAGACATAAAAAATTAATAACTAAAATAATTTATAGAGAAAATAATCCAAGATTACATGCTATTTCAACAATGGCCAAAATTATATGCGATGAAATAAACGATAAGAATAGAATTTGATATAATTGCTAATGATATAATTGATAATAATGATATCGACGATTCTAAATGATAACTAGATTATAATATTTTATTTTCTTTCCAAGATTCTACTACTATTCCATTTGCTATCATATTTTTATTACCTTCTACTTCTAAATGATATATCATCTCATTTTCTACTTTGTATTCAGCTAAATGTTTCTTTGGTATTCGCCATTTGCCACTTATTCTATATTTGTGTGTTCTTGATATTTTCATTTCTTCAAAGGGTCTACTCTTATGATATTCTTTGGGCAAAGTATACAATATTCCAGTATATTTGAATCTACCTATTTTCGTGACTTTTACTATTTTATAATCATCTGTTATTATCTCTTCTCCTTCCTTAATATCTTCTATTACTCGATATCCTCCTACTGTTAAAATTTTTACTCCTTTACCCAAACAACATTCATTATTTTTACAATCCATGATGATTATTTAAGACCTATATATTATTTATCCAATCTTTTTATCATAATTTTTATATTTTTACCTTCAAACTCTTTTATTTTTCTATTATTATATTATATGTTTCATAATTCTCTTTCTTGTAAACATTGCATGCCTTTTAATCAATTTGGAATTAATTATAATCGACAAATTGGAGGATCAGAATTTGATGCCGCTGCTGATGAAGCTGTTGATGATGCAAGGCTTGCTCAAGAAGCGGCAACAGCTACTACTGCGGCTAATGCTGCTGCTGATGCGGCTAATGCTGCTAAGCAGGTAACAGAGCTTGATAATGTAGCTACTAAAGCGGATAATGTTGAAGCAGCTCTTAAAGCAAAGCCTGCTTCCACTCCTGAAGTAACAGCACCTACTTCTCCTGAAGTAACAGCACCTACTTCTCCTAAACCTCCTACAGATGTTGTATCACCGGCTGATCCTTCAGATGCTAATGTAGGACCTGAGACTAAAGTTGGCGCTGGTACAAAACCTACTGATGCAGAAGCAGTAACAAAAAATCAAACTTGGTTTAAATCTTTATTAGATGTTGCAAGTGGTAATAAAAAAACTATCTTAGCTTTGCTTGCCGCTAGTGGTCTGGTTATTTACATGGCTGTGACAGGACAATCAGTTCAAGACGTGGCTACATCTATCGGTCAAGATGTAGGTAGTGTTGTCGGTGCGACTGCTGCAGAACTTGGTGCTGGAGTGGCTCAAGGTCTTGGTAGTGCTGGTGGTGCTGTTCTGAATGCTACTGGTATTACAGGATTCTTTCAAAGTTTTGGGTGGATCTTCATTATTATTGGTATTGTCATCTTAGTTGGAGTGGTTCTATTCTTTATCGTTAAATCTCGTCAAGCCTTTGGTTCTTCACCTTAATATTAATAAATTTCATTATTGTTAAATTATAATGAAATTTATTTATTCAATGATTCTACTCGAAAATAATTTAATGCTACTGGAGACATTGCCATTCCATTCTGCCACAAAAATACTGATCTCTTAAATCCTTGTCTGGCATAGGCCATATTCGGTTGTAATTCTTTACCTCCTTGATCATATAAATAGGTTATATATCTATGTGTTCCTTTCATCGGTATCGGATTCTCATATGGAACTATTGTACGTCCTAAATTTAATAGATTACCCGGTATATTTGTTATCATCCATTGAATATATTCACTATATATTGGTTTAGCCGGATCGGGTGAATCTAAATCTACCATTATTAATGTGTATGGTCCTGTACCTATATCTTTCTCATAATATATTAATGGTTGTCTAGCTATATCTATTTGTTTTAACGTATTGCCACCATTGGCTTCGACATAATCATATTTGATCACTAGTTTTGACATCTATTTTTAAAATAAATGATTTATACCTTTCAACCAAGATTTTATTTCTATATCTCATTCTTTTTTTACTTTCGAAATTTTTTTATTTACTTTACTTTTGATTTTTTTTTTGAAATAAAATATTTATTCTTTTTATAATAATTTCTAAATACTTTCCTAAATATGTCTACGAAGAAAAAGATTTCAATTAAACATAATATTAATCTTACTCGCAAAGTTTTACCTTCATTTCATTCTTTTATTTGGAGTACTGTTATTCTTAAATATCTTTCACCTAAAGATATTCTGGTTCTTAGTCGTGTTTGTTGGTCTTTACGTATTCTTATTCGTGATAATTTAAATCATTTTTGGTATTATCAATTACTTATTGCTAATGGTACTATTCCTCTTTATGGTTATAAACATAATAAATCATTTTTTGTAAATTGTTTAGATTTGGCTACTCTTCAAAAATATAAATATCCTACTCATTATAGATCTAATTCTGTTAATGATATTAATGAATATAATTCAATTCATATGAGTCTTCTTCCAAAGAAGATAATTCATGATGAAAATTTATCCACTATTATTATTGGTCGAAATTTCGTTTTACCTCCTTCTTTATGTAATACTAATTGTCGTAATAGACATCATTGGACTCCTATCTTTCCTACATTTGATCAATTCAATGATTTTTCACTATATGATAAGGATACTAATTATTTCTTCTCATATATAGATTCTTTTTATGAAAAAAATAAATATACTCTTTTTTATCGTATAGATAATCTTATTAACCAGAAAAATATGAAAATTCAACAAATTGACTATATTAAAAAACAATTTGTTACTATACCAGCCATTGAACAATCTATTATTGATATTGATAAAGAAATCAATGCTTTTGATCATATTAAGGAACGTCGGAAACTTGATATTCCTCAAAATTTAAATGCACAAGGATTATTCATGCAAGAATCTCTCGCAGAAAATCCTCCTAAACATTATCGAGAAATTAATAAAATTTGGAGAAATAAAACTCCCAAAGAAAAATTAGCTTATCGCAGTAAAGTACAAACACTCAAAGATAATGCAGAAGCTAATATCCAAGCTTTCCTCTCTTCTCGCATTTAATTTATTATCTATCTTATTATCTATTTATTATCTATTATCTATTTTTATTATCTATTTATTATCTATTATTTATATCTATTTTTATTATCTATTATTTATATCTATTTTTATTATCTATTATTTATTATCTTATCAACCAAATTTATTATATTATAATATATTTGATATGTTCAATATTAGGAATAATAAATCCTCTCTTATCTTTGTACTTAATATTATTCTTACTTGTATTTTTATTTTTATTATAATTAAATTAGTACCAACTATTCAAAATTATACTAATCCTACACAGATTTCAAACAAAGTAAATATAGCTAGTTTACCGATTAGTAATCCTATACTTAATAATATTTCTACTTGGAAAACATATAATTTTATTATGTTTCGTTTAATTCAAGAGTCAAATCAAATTAATCCTAATAATTATACTTTATTAATCAATTATGATTGGAATAAATTAAATAAAACCCTTGATTCTTTCCAATTTAATCTTCAAAATAAACAAACTCAAGATCTTAATAACACTGTTAATTCCATGGATACTACAACTCTTAATGGGGTTATTAATGATTGGCAAAATTCTTCCGTTTTTCTCAATATTTCTAATTATACTAATTTAATTTTTGGTCTTGGTCCGACTATTCCTAATGATATTAATCAATCTGCTATTCTTAATTTTATAGATTCAAATAATAATACTGTTACTGATCTGACTAATATTATTTATATTTCCATTACTAATCGTCTTATGTCAATTAAATTACCTCTCACATTAGTTAATTCAACCTCTTCATCAGTTCTTTTACAATATAGACCAAATTTTTCTACAGTTAATAAAACTAATACATCATCTTATAATCTTGATTTTCAAGTTTCTAATAATCAATTAACTATCAATTCTCCTTCAAATACAAATTCTGATATAATTATTCCATTAGACTAAATTCAAAGTTTTTTCCATTTAAATTTTTCCATAAAGAATTCAAATGAAATGTCGACTAATATAATTAATCGAAAATTGTCTTCGATCATTTTCAGTCTTGCGGATGAAACCTGCAGTTTTAATGTCTTTGATCTGATTTAATTAGTTGAATGCATTAGTCTAATTTTGAATGTCCAAAATTCAATATAAATTATTATTTGTCAAATATCTCCTGAAGCCTTGAGATATAAAATTGGTTATTTCAAAGTTTTTTAGTAATTAATAATTATATTTTATCTATTTATGCCATAGATGGTGTGAACCAATTACTATTTTGTAAAAAAATACGACTCATATACATTCCTTGCATTGCTAAAAGTGCGAGGCCTGTTAAAATTAAATACTTAAATTTATTGGGATTAGATTTTACTTCTTCTTCATTTTCTTCATCTTCTTCTTCATCATCTTCATCATCTTCTGAATTGTATTCTTCTAATCGCATATATACACCAATTGATTCACCATCTTCATCTCGTTCTAATAATTCAGCATAAATTTGCTGATTTTTTAAATATTCCATTAATTCTTCTTCCAAATCTTCATTGATTGAAATATGATAAGTTGTATCAGTATGACCTTTTGTTGCCATATTTTCAGCATGATTCATTACTTGAATCAATAATTTTTCAATTCTTTCAGCATGAGTATCATTACGCATACGTTCAAAATCACTTCCACGATATTTCAATTGAGGGCTATCAGTCATTTTATATATATTATATCTATAATGTTTATTAAATTTTTTAACTTAAATCAAAAATTTCTTTTTGATATAATTTTTCAATTTTATTAAATTTTACCTTTTAATTCAACTTTTTTAATTTCTATATATATGCTTCTATTGAAACTCTTTTTTTATAATACCCATAAAAAGAAAATTTGATTCAAATTCATTTAATTATTGTTCACTCAAAAAGACCATCAAAATGAGTGGTTCTACAGATCTGGAGGTCCTCCCACAAGTTAAAAATGTTCAACAAGTTTTTATTGATTATTTTAAAAATATTCATCATTATTCTGATGATATTTCAAAGCAGCAAGCAGTTATATTCTCGAATTATATTTTTCAAATTTTTCAATTCTTTTATTTCGATATAAATGAAGTTCTTGATACCCTTAAAGAAGGTAAAGATCCTAATTCTATTAAAAATATTCTTCATATCACCGAAGATGTTCTAAAAACAGTTATTAAACCTAATATAGAGCTTTTTTATAATCCTAATGGTCTATCAAAACCTACTTCAAATTTCGTTCCCCAGGTTTCTCCATCGATTTCTCCATCGGTTTCTCCATCGATTTCTCCATCGGTTTCTCCATCGGTTTCTCCATCGGTTTCTCCATCGGTTTCTCCATCGGTTTCTCCATCGGTTTCTCCATCGGTTTCTCCATCGGTTTCTCCATCGGATATACCTAAAGCAATTATTTTGGAACCAATTTCGGAAAAAGATTTCGAGCAAAGTCTTAGAATACAATACAAAAAAATGCTTGATCCCATCGTTACTTTTTTTGAAAATAATGAAAAACAGGCTAAAGAGTATATTCCTTATATTATGCGTACTTATAATGATAATCTACTTGATAAGAACAAAACAATTGATACGATCTTTAATGAATTGCCTACTGAAGTACAATATAATATGAAACCAATGGTTAAAACATTACTTGATGAAATTGATGTTTATGTTTATCTGTTGGAAAATAAACCTAAACCCGTTATTATTGAAAAAGTCCCTACTCCTAAACTGGATGTCAAAACTGATGAAAATTTAAATGAATCTCAACCTGTTAAAGTTTATCGCGTTATGTTTAATTGGGTTTTCGATATTTTCAAAAATGAAAAATCTTCTAAAAATTTTATCGCATATGTTATTCATCAATATGAACTTTCAAAATATAGTAAGGGTCTTCTACTCAAAGAAATTAAAGCTCGTTTTGAAAAATTTAATGTTATTGATCCTCTTAAATCTAATTTAGCTAATGTTGTCAACAATATGCTTACTCAGATTGATCTTTATCTCAAAATCACTCATTCTAAATTAATTGATGATGATTGTGTTTTCTCTGATAATGAAGAAAAAGATAATAATCATAAATTAGATAACACTTCATATTGGAATCAATATCTTACCAATCATCCTAATAATAAAGATGATTGGCAAGATTCTAAAAAACCTCCTATTGGCTTCGATGAAAAAGAATCCTTCTTTATAAAAAGTTCTGGTTCTAATATTACTACCTGGCGTGGTGGAAAACAAGTTGTACAATGGACACCACCAGTTGAAAGAGTTACTCTTATACTTAATCGTCTCAAATTACGCAGAATGCGACTTTCGGGTATTTCAGGTTATCCTGATAGTTTGCCTATAACAGCCTTACGCAAATTTAGTCCTCTTATTGCAGCGGCTAACAAAAAATATGTACCAATTGTGATGAGTATCGAAACATTATTAAATAATATTTTACGTTTTGATCTTATTCTTACTATTATTTTAAGCAAATTTGATCCACTCATACCACGTGATTTGAAATTTGTTCAAAGACCTAATCTTACCGTTTTTAAAAATTTCTGCAATAGACTTGATTCCATGAGATCCATCATAGACTATTTTGAAAAACTTGAACTCGTTTTTAAAGAGTTTTGTCCTCCTTCTGTTTGTTCACTATTGTTTACACATATTGTTGATAAATCACTCTTTTTACAACTCTCCGAAATCCACAATATTATTAATCGTTTTATTAGTGGATATGCAATGCGTTCATATTTTAATAATTCCGCTACTGATGGACCTCTATCCTTCTTCTTTATTTGTTCTCCTTATAATTGGTGTTACAATTGTAAAACATTCAATACTAATGATCAATTGATTCATAATGGATTTTATGATCCACCACTCTGTGGATTATGTACTATCCATCCTGTTTACAATATTAAACCTGAACTTCATTTTCAATTAAATCATTTTAAACCTCCTTCTCAGAAGGAAAGTAAATCTTACCCATGTATACCAGTTTTATGTTATAATTATGACAAAAATAAAATGCCCACTATTCAAGATTATCTAGATAAATGGTTCATTCCACATGATTTGATCTATAAATATGCTCTTAATACTCAAGATCATTTTTTTCAATTATATATCACTCGACAAATTACCTATAATGATATTAAACCTAAGATTGAACAAGCATTCAAAGAACATAATATTGATCTCACTAATATCGAACAATTTTTCAAAGATAATAATATTAATGTTGACAATGATGATTCTTCATCTGATTCTTACGATGAAGTTCCTTTACAATTACCACCTAAAGTTACGGTTATTTCAGCCCATACTAGTGTAGAAGAAGAAAAAGAAGATAAAAACACTTTTAATTTTGAAAATGTTGATACTTGGGTTGATAATTTTGATGAAGCATACTTCAATTTCAAAAAAAATGCTAATCAAGGCAATAAATTAAATTATTCAGTAGAAGATGAACCTAATCCACCTGATGATGATGAAGATTCTAATGAACCCGGTGAACTTGTCGATTCTAGAAATAATAAACTTAATTTAAATGATGATGATGATACTACATCTGAAGAACGTGAACGTAAAAGATTTTACGGATATGATTAAATTACTTTGAAATTTTCAAAGTAATTTACAATTAATTTATCTTTCAATTATTTTCTTCATCATTTTGATCATTTTCTCTTTCTTCATTTTCTTGATCGTCTCTTTCAAGTAATTTTGTTCTATTTTCATCTTTTTCGTATTCATATTCCATTACATACTCATCATATATTTCATCTTCTTCGCCAAAATTTAATATAATTACATTCTTTGATTCATTTGATACATCTATAAATACTCGTAATATTTTCATTATATATTCAATATCTTCCTTCTCTTTATTCAAATCATATAATGAATAAAAACTTGATGTTTCTCTTTGACCATTCATTATCATTTCAATATCTAATAATCGATTTTCTAACTCATTATTTAATATTTTAATTTGCACATTTCTTATATGAATATTATTTCTATCATATTCAATTACAAATAAAGACTTGGCATTTGGTCTTTTTATTACTATTCTCTCCATTTTTATCCTCTTTTATTTTTTATTACTTTTTATTACTTTGATTCAAAGTAATAAATCAAAAAATCCTTGTTTTTATAATTTCGCCATTAATTTAATTTTTTGTCCATCCAAATAATTTTCATATACCCTTTGTGCTCTTATATGTATATCTTTCTGTATATGAGGCGGGGTAAATCTTTGACCACATAAATATATTATTGGTTGCTTTTTATACTCATTTATTATATAATCTTCCTTTAATTCAGTCGCTTTTTCATATATTTCTGTCATTTCATTTATGAATTGTATTCTTGTTTTAATGTTTTCCATCGTTTTAATATTTTCCATCGTTATCTTTATGTTCTTTTTGTTATTCTCTTTGTTATTCTCTTTATTATCTTTGTTATTCTCTTTGTTCTTTTATTTTATCAATTTTATTTTTACATATTGTTTATAGGTATTAATCCTAACATTCTTATTCCATTCGCTAATACAATTCTGGCACATTTAAATATTATAAATCGAGTCTCAGCTAATAGTTTATTTTTCTCATCTTTTACTTTAGTTACTTCATAATATCGTCCTATTATCTTTCCTATATTCATTAAATAATTTACTAAATGAACTGGCTCATTATCTTGCGAACATTCTTCCAATATATTGGGATATTCACCCATCATTTTTACCAATTCATATGCCTCATCCACATTCATTATTAATTTTATATCTACCTTATCACATGTTACATTCACATCTATTTGATTCTTTACCTTTTCCTCCAAATTCATCAATCGTGCATGAGCATATTGTAAATATGGTCCTGTTTCTCCTCTAAATGATGACATCTTATTCCAATCATATTCATATCCATCTAATCTATGACGAAACATATCCCATATCACTAATGCTGATAATCCTAATTGATCAGCTGTCCATTCAGGATCTTTGATATTCTCATATTTTTCCTTATTTTCACTCATTATTTCCATCATTCGATCTTTGGCATCATCCAAAAAATCTGATAGAAATATTGCTTTGCCTTTACGTGTTTTCATTCCTTTTACCATTCCAAATCCTATATGAATATATCTTTCATCATTATCCATTATTTCTTTCACTATTGTTTTTAATTGATTAAAATGATGTTTCTGCGTCTCACCCACAACATAATAACATCGATCAAATTCTGGCCACATCTCCTTTCGTCGCAATATTTCAGCTATATCTCTCGTTAAATATAATGTTGTTCCATCCGATTTTAATATTGAGGCTCGACCCAATCCTTTCGATTCCAAATCCATATATAATCCCTTCTCATCCTTCTTCGATAATTTTGAACTACTTACTCGACTTATAGTCTCTCCTATCTTATTATTAGTCATACTTTCACCTGAATATATATCAAATTTTATTCCCAATCGTTCATACATCTTGGTTAATTCATTTATACTCATTTCCCTTAATTTATGCCACATTGTCATTTCCTTTTCTGATCCCATCTCCATTTTCCGAAAATATTCCTGTGCTTCTATATCTATTGCCGCTCGTTCACCATTTGTTTCCTTTGTCATTTCATCATCTCCTTCATCATCTACATTTGTTGTTAGTTTTATTACATTTGAATGTTTTAATGATATTTCACATCTTTGATTAAACAATTCAGTATTTGCTTTAACATATATTTCATATAAATGTTTTACTGGATTTTCTTTTAATATATCATCATTTCCCCATTTTTCATATCCTACTCCTAATAATCCATATTGTTTACCCCAATCACCTAAATAATTTATATTAACTACCTTATAATTCATTGCTTGATACAAATTCTTCATAAAATTTCCTATTATCGTTGATCGCAAATGTCCCATATGAAATGGTTTAGCTATATTGGGAGAACTATATTCAATTAATACCAGTTTTTGGGTCTCTTTTTCATTTATTTTCATTCCATATTTATCGGTCTTATTCATTATTTCTTTAATTATATTATTCATTGTTATCTCACGATTACGATTAAATGTTATTATATAATCTTGATTAATTATTGATTCTATTAGTTCATTCGGACACATTTTTTCACACCATTTTTTAACATCATCGATTGTTAATTTTATTCGATATTTATTCAATTTGCGGATGTCATATATATATTCATTTTTCTTCGATTTTCTTATCATTTCCTTTAATTCATTTTCTGGTATTTTTCCTTCAGTAAATTTTACTATCTCACCAGTTATATAATTTTTTATTGCCTCATCCATACACATATTTGAAAATTTGATATATTTTATTCTTTTTATCTTCAATCAAAAATTATGATTCCTGACGCTTTATGTTATCGATTATCTCATCCTTATAGTACTTGTTTTAATACTAATTTAGCTACTGCATCAACGAATACGTCTACTTTTGTCTCAGCTGTTCCTTTAGCTATTCCTTTATCAGTTGAAAAAAGTCCTTTTTATAATGTATTTGATCTTCAACTCACTTATTTTAAACATGTTATTTTGATTGGAATTCCTTTCTGTTTTGGTATCAGTTTATTCAATTACCAGTACAGAAATAAAACTAAGTTACAATGTTTTCACAATTTTTATCATAATATCCTTTATTTTGGACTTTATTCGACTTGTCTTTATTTATCTCTCAGACATAGTTCAAATTTCTATCGTATTTTTTCATAATATATAATGAAAAATATCATATAAACACAATATTATTATTAAAAAAATATTTTATAAATCTTTGGTTTTACTCCTTGATATAATTCATTTTTGATATTAACACTTTCATATGATATATTTATCACTAAATTTAATGACTACTAAATTTTTTCATGAATTGGTATTGCCAGTTAATTCAGTCCAACATTTATGTGATATTCTACTAAAATGTTTCGATATTATTGGTCTATGTGGATTATTTTTACATGAAGATGATCAAGGTTTTTTTCTACTAGTTATTATTTGTGATAATTGTTGTCATTGTTATATTGAGCGCGCT
>Ga0302280_1001207_pt1 | contig 21687 bp, 21 predicted proteins | sample III_Fen_E1_1_FD_198771 | JGI IMG/M metagenome (GOLD analysis project Ga0302280, IMG submission 198771) | Peat permafrost microbial communities from Stordalen Mire near Abisko, Sweden - III_Fen_E1_1 | ecosystem: Environmental > Terrestrial > Soil > Wetlands > Permafrost | place: Sweden: Abisko... | reverse complement strand
ATTAAAAAGATTAAAGCTTGATAGGTTAAGAACTGTACCGTTTAAATTACAGGGTAAAAACAGACGTCTAATAATTGTTTACAGCCGTCTATTTCTATGACTAATCCTAAAATAACTATACTTTTTAATTAATGCGAACCAGATGTCGGAGGGTTTTGGGAGGATTGGGAAGGTGATGGGTAAAACAATTTCTAATTTTTATTTTTCTTCCAAAATCTCCATCCTTTATTTTTATGTTTGTGAGTAATTGTGGACAACGTATCTTGTGATTGTTGCAATTTATTAGAATTTAATGCTTTATAAATTACCGGGTTTATTGATATAGTATCATTAATGAGCGTATCTTTTACATGGTTAGATGCTACTTGTGTAAATGAAACTCCATTATTTATAGTATCCTTTGGTAGTCTTTTATTGTTTTCTATTATTGTAGTATGCTGTTTCTTAGGCTTCTCAATTTTATTTTCTTGTTGGCTTACTGTTGGTGATTTGAAAAACTGAACTTGTTTTGCTTCATTCTTATTGGGTAACGTAAAATATACCAGTACAGTACAAAAAAGAATAACTGTTAGAAAAGTTATTAGATTAACGTAATTAATACCCTCCTCTTTAAATATTGCTGAAAAAATAGCTCCAATTAAATAAAAAAAAGCGTTAAGTATGTAATATGCTATATAACAGGCTCCAATACATAATAAAACAAAAAGCCAAATAAGTCCACCGTATTTACCAAAACTACTTCTATATGATAATCCTCTTATTCCAGTGCGAATTGAAAAACCTTTTGAACCTATAGAACCCCAGCTTTTTCTCACGCTCGATGATATACCTGATTTACTGATATTTAATCCCCAACCATTTCCATAATTAACCCTTCTGTAGTATCTAAAACCCATATTTCAATTTAGTTTTTGGAAGATTAAATATATGAAAGTTAATATGGCTAAAACTAACACCACTACTATTGGAATAAAAACAATAGCATTTTTATTATTTTTAGCATTTAGTTCGGGTAGTCTGCTATCTTCGCTATTTGAATTTGTTAATGCTTCCGTTTCGTTTTTTACATCTAATTCGCTTGCGCCGTTTTTGCGATTAAAAAGATTTAATAATGATACTTCATCATTTATCAATACCGCTCTAATTTGGCTGCCTTGAAATGGCCCTACAATCCCAATTTGTTCCAATTTATCCATTATTCTCCCTGCACGATTATAGCCTAAATTAAGTCTTCTTTGTAACATAGACACCGAACCCTGTTGTGTTCTTACAACTAATTCGGCAGCATCCTTCAGTAGATTATCTTCATTTTCAGTATTTTCAAATTCAATTTGTGAAGCTGGAGTATCATTATATTGAACATCCACTTTACATCCTGGTGAATTTCTAATCGGATCAATATTAAGTAATCGGGTATTATTAAAATTTAAAATTCTTAGCTTATTTATATTTCTAAGAGGTTCAATATCTTGAATATAAGTATAAGAGCAATCAAGATACTCTAATGAATTTAACTCTTCAACTCCAATCAGACTATTAAGAGGTGTATTTGAACATTTTAGCGACCAAATATTTGATAATTTTTTTATTGGCTCTAAACTATCTATTTTTGTAAAGCTACAATCAAGTTCGTCGATTAAAATAAGGTTACTAATTTTCTCAAGAGTGATTATATTTGTACTACGGCAATTAAGTTTTCTTAACTTTATTAAATCTTTAAGTGGCTCTAAACTAATAATATATGAATTTCCGCTGCAATCAATTGCTTCTAAATTTAATATATCCATTAACTCACTTAAATTAGGTTGATGGTTAATATCAATTGTCCTTTTAAAAATCCTTTTCCAAGTGATGTCGAGTTTTCGCCACCATTCTTTTATCTCAATGTTATCAAAGGTGCTTGCCATTTCTAATTCATCTTTTTATAATCTTATATTAATGTGGATTTACAGTTGATTAGGAATCACTGTTTTAATTCTATTAGAATAATTACGGATTAAATTTATTTCTTCAATTGATATTATCGTCTCCCAATTTTTAATGTAAGGTCTTAATTCTAAAATGGTTGTTGCAAAATAATCTGAACATATCTCTATCATTATCACTGCTGTTAACTGGTCTTTTAAACTCGCTTCATCAAAATCAGAAAGATAATTACGATGCTGGTCAATTATAGCCGGGGATGAATGAATAAACTTAGAAGATATATTCATCCAATTATTTGTCCATGTATTATCAATGCCCCGCTTCTCTTGAATTTTAGTTCGGTTAAAATATTTATTGTTATGGCCTTCCTTTATTAAATTACTAAAGTCAATGATTTTTCTTTCCTCAACAAGTGCCTTAAAAAAAGGCATATCTTCAAGTATTTGCTTAAATGAAGAAACTTCTTCCTCTGATAGTCTAAAGTCTGTAAGTTTCTGGTTTTTTGCATCTAACCATTTTGCGATACAAAATCTGTCTTTAACTGATAAATAATTATAAAAAGCCAAACGAAAATCTAATTCTTCATCACTCACTTGTTCAATGCCGAAAAAAAATAATTTATTGCTTAATTCAATAAATACCCGAACTATAGAAGATATGGACGATATGTCAAAACTTCCATCTGGTAAAGGTATTAATTTTAATAAAGTAGTATAAGTCAGTAATAATTTACTAAACGCAGGCACTGTTATAAGGAGTCGTCCATTATTATTTACTGATTCATTAAAATTCGTACTTATAGCCGAAGCTATTTTTATAAGTCCTTTATAATTATCAAAATAATCCTTTAGGTTATCCCTATCCATAAATTGTTTAACTTATTCCTTTACAATTAAGTTAAAAGGGTGCGCCATAATTACCCTTAAAAATTACAAATTTAAGCACATTTAATACAATATACTTACGAGATTGCAATTAAACTAACATTATTGTAACGTACATTTCAATCCCATTTTCCCTATTCAAATTTTCGGCAGCAAACCCTACTTTGCTGCCGTATTATAGTTTTTGTAATTATTATAGACCTGAGAAACGTTACATATAATAAATATTTTGCACAAAGTACCGCTTTCCGGTACTTTGTGCAAAATATTTATTATATAGGAAAAGACTGTTAGAATCGAATAAACATTGCAAAAGACGTTTCCCAAACGTTTTATAAACTCAAGAAGTCTTTTTTCGCATAAATTTGCATTTGATAAACAGGAATATGCCCCTACCAATCAATATAGAAGACCTTCTGGGTGCAAAGACTATTGAATCGGACAGGATTGAGTTCAAAGAGGGCTGGAACCCTGATTCAATATACCGAAGTATTTGTGCCTTCGCCAATGATTTTGACAATATCGGCGGCGGATATATACTAATAGGTATAGAAGAAGCGAATGGCGTTGCAAACCGTCCTGTTAAAGGACTTCTCCCTGACCAGATTGCAACTATACAAAAACAGATGATTGGTTTTAATAATCTGATAAAGCCTTATTATGCACCAAAACTTTTCATTGAGCAGGTAGATGGCAAGGACATTATTGTACTTTGGATACCAGGAGGCGGCGAACGGCCTTACGAAGTACCAGAAAATATTACAGCCAAACACAAAACCTCCAATTATTTCATTCGCAAATATGCCAGTTCTATTGAGGCAAAGGGAACTGATAAAGATGAATTGATTGCCCTTGCTAACCAGATACCTTTTGATGACAGGGCTAACCAGTCCGCTTCACTAAATGATATTGACCTGTTTATTTTACGCGAATATCTTGGGCAAACGGGAAGTAAATTGGCAAACATGGCTGATAGCCTTTCCAAAGCAGAATTATTGGAACAACTAAACTTAATTACTGGTGCTAAGGAGAGGCAATATGTCCGTAATGTAGCGTTCATGCTGTTTTCAGCCCAACCTGAAAAGTTTTTCCCCTACACATATATTGAATTGGTGCATTTCCCAAAGGGGGCTGCCGACAGGCAATTTACAGAAAAGCAGTTTCGTGGCCCGGTTCAATACCAAATAAGGCAGGCATTGAACTACATCAAATCTTCCCTCCTGCTTGAAAAAGTAATAAAAGTGCCTGACAGGGCTGAAGCTAACAGGTTTTGGAATTACCCTTTCAATGCTTTAGAAGAAATAGTTGCCAACTGTATTTATCACCGGAATTATCAGGAACGCGAACCAGTTAAAATCCGCATAGAGCCTGAAGGAATAACCTTTACTAATATGGGAGGCCCTGACAGGGCTATCAGGAAAGATGATTTTGCCAATGGCCGGGCAATTCCCGGCAGATACCGCAACAGGCGGCTTGGCGATTTTCTTAAAGAACTTGAACTGACCGAAGGCCATGCTACTGGTTTCCCTGTTATATGGCAGGCTATAAAACACAATGGCTCACCTGACCCCGTTATTGATTTTGATGATGAGCGCACTTGGTTCAGGCTGTTTTTGCCCATACACCCTGAGTTTAAAGGGATGATACCTGTGGAGGAACTTAAAAGGGATTTGGATAACATCAATGAGGAGTTGATAAGTATTGATGAAAGGCTTGATAATTTGATTAATACGGGAACAAGAGGTGTAGATAGAGGTATAGCTGGAGGTGTAGATAGAGGTATAGCCGGAGATATAGTAAAAAATGCAGCCAGAGATGTAGCCATAGATATAGGTATAGATGCAACTGAAAATATAAACGAGAGGCAAGAAGAGATAATGGTTTATTGCTATTCTCCCCGCACCCGTGAAGAAATCCTCCTAAAAATTGGGCTTACCAAGAATGAAAAGAACTTCAATACCTATATAGCCCCACTAATAAGGCTTGGATGGGTGGAAATGACAATACCCAATAAGCCAACCAGCCCTAAGCAAAAATACCGTATAGGGCTAAAAGGGGAAGTATTACTGGAACTCATGAAGTATTACGAATATGACAAAGAGTAATACCGGGCTGCTAATCAAGACCATCCCCAATTAGCCTCAAAGCCAAAACCAATGCTATACTCTTGCGAAAAGGGGAAGGCAATTTATGAATGAAGTTTTGTAATAAACTGAAGCACAATAATCAGGCCGCATATGGTCAGTTTCGCCAGTTTTTCCAGATTGGGGAGGCAATGGGGGCGATGAGACATTTGAATGAAAAGCTATAATTTAGTTTTTTTAGTTTTTTTATACCTTTGCGATATAAATAACTATGGTAGCAATGGTGACTTTTATAAGCAACGCGGGCGAAACACACAAAGAATTTTTACTTAATTTATTTGAGAAAGCGGATGAGATTATTATTGCTGTTGGTTTTCTTAAAAACAGTGGACTTCAAAACATCAAAGAATATCTGAAAGAATTTTGTTCTGACAAAGCCAAGTCATCCACTTTTTTTATAGGAACTGGCCTTGGCGAAACGAATCCTGACACTTTGCAGGGTTTATATAATATCATCAAATCAAAAACGAATCATCAATTAATACTTTGTACACCTGATGCTGGTATTTTTCATCCGAAAATATATGTATTTAAACTTGGCAGAAAAGCAACTATAATAATAGGTTCAGCTAATTTAACGCAACATGGTTGGGTCGTAAATGATGAATTTTCCATGATTACAGAAACTACGATTGATTCATCTGAATATTTGCAAATGACTTCCTATTTTAACCAATTGCATAAAAAGTATTTTACTGAAGATGTTGAAGCACTAATAGCACGATATAAAAAAGAGAAAGCAGTTTATGATGAAAACTTCGGAGCGATTCCAAGATTTAGGTTCAAAAGAAAGAAAACGACAATTGTAGGTATTGATATGCCAAGATTAAAACGATACTATGAAATTTATAAAAAGTCAGACGAATTTATTGTTCCAGCAGAAAGGGAAGGTTGCTATCTACAAGCAAAGGAAAATCTTGAAATACTTGCAAGTAATAAACGGCTGAATGATAAACAGTTTCATACATTATTTGGCTCATTGGTTGGGCATAAGGATTACAAACCCAAACTATGGCACTCTGGCAGTATTCACAGAACAACATACAAGACCCTAAATTATCCAGATTCCTTTCGTGAAATTGTTAGAACGGTAAAACGCAATTTATCAAAACCTATTTCTTTAACATTTGATAATGTTATTAAAATGTTGAATCAAATGCGAAAAGCCAAAGAGATTTCAGGCATAGGTAAAAATATAGTTACTGAAATTTTATTAAGCTATAACCCTGTGAAGTTTGCCAATTTGAATGACAACCCATTGGCGGTACTTGCAAGGGTTGGTAGTGAGTATCCTTCTATATCAAGTTTTAAAGGTGAAGATTATAAAGAATATGTTGATTTGTTGTCTAAAATTAAGGATGAACTTAAAATGAAGTCATTTTTGGAAATAGATAGCTTTTTCAATTATGTATATTGGAATTTAATAGAAGAATAATTCCTTAATTTTGAATTATAAATTTAGACGATAAAATGACTATTGATGTAAAAAGTTGTCCCATGTGCGGAGCGCCGGTAAATCCAAAAGACCGTGATTGTGGTTATTGTGGGTCCGCTTTAATAATTATATCAACTGCAAATATATTATCAAGGGATATTGACATTAAGATTCTTAATGATTCATTAGATAAATGGAAAGAAAAATTGAAAGTCAATACAAACGATCCTTCAGCGCATTATGCCATAGGAATGATTTATATTAATAAACAATTAAGGGATGCAGCCATAAAACATTTAAATATTGCTGTAGAAAACGAACCTGAATTTTCTCTTGCTCATTTTAATTTATCATTAGCTCTTTTTGATGATGGGAATATATTGTTAGACTCTCAGGATTATTATGATTGTAATAAAGAAATGGAGTATGCAGAAAAAACAGATCCCGAATTTAATGAAGCCCAGGCATTTAAACACTTTTATATTGCTCGAAAACTTGATTATGTTGATAAAAATGAAGCGATAAAAGAATATCAAATTGCAATTGGCAAATGTTCTGATATTCCAGTGTTCTACAATAATTTAGGGTTGGATTATTTAAAAATTGGTAATAAAGTAGAAGCTGAAAAGAATTTCAAAAAAGCAATCGAATTAGATAGTAATCATACAATGGCATTTAGCAATATTTGTGAACTTTATTTTGAGACACAACGATATAGCGAGGGTTTAACTTATGGTGAATTGGGAGTTTCCTCAATAAGAAATTCATTACTTGATTCTTATAAAGCGCTAATGCATAATAATTACGCTTTATGTTTATGGAAATCTAATAGAAAAGAAGATGCAATAGCTAATCTAAAAAAAGCAATTGCATATAATCCGGAAACTCCACTCTTTCAAAATAATCTTAAAACTATACAAACAGGCTGTTTTATTGCAACTGCCACAATGGGAGATTATGACCATCCTGTAGTAGTTGATTTAAGAACATTTAGAGACAATTGGTTGCTTAAAAGGAAATGGGGTGTTGTTTGTACAAATTGGTATTACATATATGGCTCTAAAGTGGCAAAAGTTATTGAAAAATCAAACTTTTATCGAAAAATCACATTCTTGTTTTTAATTAAACCACTTCATCTTATAACAAAGAGAATAAGGTACCCAAATACTGAAGATAGCAAATTGAAGATTAAAAAAATATAAATGACAGGTTGTAGTATGGCACAAGACAATTTTATACAAATTTTAACCGCCATTGGTGTTATTCTTTCACTTTTTATTGGTTCTGTAGGACTGTATATTAGTTATAATAATTCAAGGAAAACGCTATTTATAAATTCTGTTACAGCATCACGAATTAAGTATATTCAGGAATTAAGAAATTACATCTCTGATTTTTGTGGGTTGGTTTATAATTATTCTTTGCTTGATAAAGGAGATATTCAGCTTTCTAAAGAAAGATTTGAAATAGTAAAATCTGCTGATAAATTGAAATATTTAATCCAGTTATATCTAAATCCAGAAGATACTTTTTGGGATAACAAAATGATGGAATTTATTGATGAAATTTTATTATTAACTGACAAAAAACCTTCTGAAAAAATAAAAGAATTGATAACCATAACACAATATCTTTTGAAACTTGAATGGGAACGTGCAAAAAGAGAATCTCAAACTGGTATTCTTAATAAGAAAAGCGGAAATCAATTATATGGAAAATATGTTCAATTATATAAAGGCCATATTAAAAGCCAATAACCTTTGTATTTGCGAAATTAAAAATAATATAGTTAGTTTTTTTTCTTAAAAATTTGACTGAGTTTTTATTTTACTACTTGAACTTTTAAAAATTAAATAAAATGTCATTTTTTGATAAAGTCCGCGCAGAATTAGTAGATATCATCGAATGGATCGATAGCAGCACCGATACGATGGTCTATCGTTTCCCTCGTTATATGAATGAAATTAAATACGGCGCTAAACTTACAGTACGAGCTTCTCAGGAGGCGGTTTTCGTAAACGAAGGCCAGATGGCCGACATTTATGTACCGGGTTTATATACGCTCGAAACACAAAATATGCCTATTCTTACTACACTGAAAGGCTGGAAATATGGCTTTCATAGCCCTTTCAAGGCAGAAGTGTATTTTGTAAATACCAAACAGTTTACCAACCAGAAATGGGGTACCAAACATACTATCTTGCTGCGGGATTCAGAATTTGGCCCAATACGCATCCGTGCTTTTGGCAATTTTGCCATCCGCGTAAAGGACGCTAAAAAATTCATTATTGATATTGTAGGCACCAATGGAAGCTATACTACGGACGAAATTGTTGAACAGTTACGTAATATTGTTATCACCCAATTCAGCGATAAAATCGGAGAAAGCAAAATACCTGTATTGGATATGGCATCTAATTATAACCAGTTATCCAGCTTTATCGCAGATAAAATAAACTCCGAATTTGATGAACTGGGCATAGAACTGACTAAATTTTTAATTGAGAATATTTCCGTGCCAGAAGAAGTGGAAGCTGAACTTGATAAACGTAGCAGCATTGGCATTCTAGGCAATATGAATACCTATACGCAGTTTCAGACAGCTAATTCTATTGAAACCGCAGCAGCAAATCCTGGCGGCCTTGCAGGGGCAGGCGTGGGGCTTGGCATGGGGTTAGGCATGGGGTTAGGCATGGGCAACCAGGTAAGTCAGGCATTCAAGAATGTACAGATGCAAGAAAACCAGAATACGAGTGCAGGTGCGCCGCCACCTTTGCCAGTAGAGACTTATTATATAGCTACAAATGGACAACAAACCGGTCCTTTTAATGAAGCTACCCTTGCACAAATGGTACAAACTGGGGCTATTAAAAAAGATACACTTTTATGGAAGCAAGGTATGGCTGAATGGACTGACGCAAGCAAGATAGTTGAACTAAGCAGCCTGTTTGATATTACTCCGCCATATATTCCATCTTAACTGGAAACGGAAAACAGACGTCTAAATTATATGCCAGACGTCTGTCAATGAAAATTTACTTAAGTCCATGCGATAATACTTTCTGCTTGAATCCCGTTGAATAGAAAATATTCAGTCTGATTATAAATCAGCTATAAAAATGTTTGCATAAAATATACTTTTATATAAACTATTTTGTACCTTTGCAACGTTATAGCAATAACAGAATGAAAAAGAGGTCAAAAATAACAGTAAAGTTCTTTCTCAACAAGAACCTTGCGGCCAGAGGCGAAAAAGGAAAGGCGCTTTACCCCCTTTATATCCTTGTGACTTATCAGCGGAAAAGTACCCAGCTAAAAAGTCATTTTGGAGGGTATATGGAGGATATTGAATTCCTGAACACCCATCACAGGGGGCTTGTCGAGTTTGAAGCAAAAACACTTCAAAAGGTAATTGAATATGAGGCAGACAAATATGGGGATAAATTTACCCTGGCGGGTATCGGGGAACGTTATCATCAGTATGCGACCCCGATTAATAATGCTTTGGAGCGTTATCTCAAAGAAATGCTGGAAAAGGAAATGAAAGCAACCTTAGAACCGATGGCCATCGTACCGGATTATAAAAACCCATTAATCTCATCCGGCTTGTTATATTTAGCCGCCCTGCGGCTAATCCATGACTTTGACCAAAAGATTTCACCACAGTTAAAAGGAGAACTGGAAGTTAATAATTCCTATTTTTTATTGTTTCCAAAACTTGCCGGAGTGTATTCCTTTCCAACAGTCATTGATTGGGAAAACGGAAGCCACAAAAAAGAAATAATACGGGAGTTCTCACAGTTTAATCCTGAACTGACTAAGAGCATCCTCAAATTGATTCATAAAGTTATCGGATAAGCTGACGATATTTTTTTGTTCAATATGTTTGTATAAAAGTAAAATTAGATAAACAAATAAGATTCATTAAACCTTTAATTTTTTTATATGCGTTCAGTAATTTTCAACGTCCCCAAACGGGGCATCAAGCAAGTCGCCAGCTTTATCGGCGAAAATGAGATTAAAAATTCAATCGATGGATTGAATGACGACAGCGAAATCATCCTCAGTGTGGATTACGAAAAAGACGAATCGGAAACAATTGACGAACTGGAAGCTCTTATTGATTCCTTTTACGAACCGGAGGAGGAGGAAGAGGAGCCTGAAGAGGATTAACCTCCGTGTTATTTGACCATGTCTGCCCCGCAGTTTGGGGCAGGCTTTTATCACTTTTTAAAGTTAAATTTATGAATCATATCGAATCCAAAGAATGCCTCTATTGTAAAGAGGCGTTTTTCCCCAGCCGGAAAGATGCCAAATTCTGTTCATCCCGGTGCAAACACCGTCATTTCTTAGAAAAAGAAGAGAAAAACGGCTCTGGAAACGTTTCGGGAAACGTTTCTCAAATGCCTGAACCGGAAGCGAACCGTTTCCAAAACGTTTCGGGCAATCAGAAAACGGATGCAGGAAACGTTTTAGAAACGGATAAAAAACGTTTCCAGCCAGGTCAGAATCTTCCTGCAATCATAGAAAAAAAGTATCCCGGCACAAAGCGGGATAGGGAAGATAAGGAAGAAGAACCTGAAGAGGAAGACACCTATTATATCGAGGGCAGGCAGGTAAGCAAAGAGAGGTTTTACGGCCTTCCTGAGAAAAATGCCAAACCTCAATATAATTTCTGGGACAAGGAAAAAGTCGGGAAAGCGAACCTCATTATTTACAAATGGGTGAAGCGGTTCATTCAACTTGCTCAAAAACCGTTGATAGTAAAAAAGCAGCTAAAAGAGTTCGTAGCCGAAATAGAAGAGTATATAGCCAGCTATGAATACAGGGCGTTACCCAATAATTACGAATTCAAAGATTTCCTTGAAAAAGAGTTGTTGAAACGGATAAAGCTGGCAGTCGTTTCGATGGAAATAGACGGAATAAAATATGCCAAACCGGAAGCTGACCCTTCAGCTATAGAAAAACTCCGGCAAGTAGCTTTCGGTTTGAAAAACCTCAAGTAAAACGTTTCGGAAACGTTTTACATACATTTAAAACGGATTGCAGGCGGTTTTGGCAAACACTAATATTTTTTAACCCGTTAAAATTGAATGAAAAATGTCTCCCAAATTGACCGTAGAAAGGCTAAGAGCCTATAAAGGATTAGAACATATAAGCGATACAGCCGCAAAGCAGGTTATTGAAGCCATGAGGGTTCTTTCAGTGCTTGCCTTCGTCCGGTATAAATGAAAGCCAAAAATTAAAAAACAATACATTGACAATCAATGATTTGCGGCACAATATTTGTATTTTTGAACCCAAAAAAGAAAAAATAAAATTGATGAATATGAATGATTTAGAAGTATTTAAACAGTTTGTAAACCCGATTTACAAAAAGAAAGTAGAGGCCACCGAAATAAATTGCGTGATTTACACGCGTGTTTCCACGAGGGAGCAGGCTGAAAACAATATGAGCCTTGATACCCAGCTAAAGGCTTGTGAGCAGTACGCCCGGAGTAATGGCTATAATATCCTGTCATCATTCGGGGGAACATTTGAGAGCGCAAAAACAGATGAGAGGAAACAATTTAAGAAAATGCTTGACTTTGTAAGGAGGAGCAAGGAAAAGGTATCCTACATTATAGTTTATAGCGTGGACAGGTTTTCAAGAACAGGGGCTAATGGTATGTTTATAGCCTCTGAACTCAGAAAGCAGGGAATATCTGTTCAGGCTGTTTCCCAGCCTTCAGATACCGCAACGGCAAGCGGCAGGTTTCAGCAGAACATCCATTTTATATTCTCTGAATATGATAACGAGCTTCGCAGGGACAAGGCTGTTACAGGCATGAGGGAAAAGTTAAACAGGGGATACTGGATTAACAGGATGCCCATTGGCTATGATAGTATAAAAATCAATGGCGAACCTAAAGTCGTGGTTAATGAAACTGGCAAACTGATTAAAAAAGCTTTTGAATGGAAAAGAACGGAGGATTTAACGGACGTACAAATACTTGACAGGCTTTCCACTTTCGGGCTTCATCTCAGCCCCCAGACGTTATTCCACATGATGAGAAACCCTTTTTACTGCGGCATTATAAAGCATGGGCTTTTAGGGGAGAATGTTGTGGAAGGCAGGCATGAGCCGCTTATTTCAAAAGAATTGTTCCTTGATGTCAATGGAATCCTTTCCGAAAATGCACACGGCTATAAACACGCCAAAGAAAGTGAGCCACATCCTTTAAGACGGTTTTTAAAATGCGGTGAATGCGGGACAAGCTTCGCTGGGTACATAGTCAAAAAGAAAGGGTTGCACTATTATAAATGCGCCAAAAAGGGATGCAAATGCAACCGAAATGCGGAAAGAATGCACGAGATGTTTTTATTATTCCTGTCCCAATACGCAATGGATAAGAATTTGTATGAACCTTTTAAAGAAATACTCATTGAAACTTTTCACAGCATGAATGAGGAGAATGAAAAGGAAAAGAAAATTCTCAGCCACAACCTGACAGAAATCAATAACAAAATGGAAACCTTTGAAGAACGCTATGGATTAGGGGAAATATCCAAAGAAATCTTCCTGAAATATACTGCCAGATACAGGGAGGAAAAGAAGGAAGTTGAAAAGAAACTGGCTGAATCTGCCTATGATGCTTCGAACCTTGAAAAATTTGTGGAGGATTCGTTAGAAATAGCCCATAACCTGCACATAATGTGGAATATAGGGAACTATAAAGTAAGGGAAACATTGCAGTATCTCATGTTTCCTGAAGGAATTTTATATGATAGGAAAATCAACGGACTTCGAACTCCAAAGGTGAATCCGGTTTTTCAGGCAATTGCCTGTTTATCAGATGCAATACAGTCCTCAAAAAACAAGAAAGCCGACGTTTCCGTCGGCTTATCAAATTTGGTGGAGAATATCGGAGTCGAACCGATGACCTCTTCCATGCCATGGAAGCGCTCTAGCCAGCTGAGCTAATCCCCCAATGTTTTAAGGAGTGCAAAAATCCGAAATTTTAACAATAAAATGATATATTATATCAATTAAATTTGCGGGTAACGCCAATTCTTGCATAAGAGAAACTGGTACCCCCCTCTATAAAAATGCCATATTTATCAGAAAACATATATCGCCCCCCAGCTAAAATAGACCAATGCACCCCTTCCATCACAATATCCGGGTTTGACTTTGTCAAAGCTTGTGTAATGTCATCTTTGGTCGCAAATTTTTGAGTTTCATGAATTGAGCCTAACATAAGTCCGCCATAAAAATCAAAATGTTTGTTATTGAAAAAGTGATAAGCGCCTATGATCCCAAATTGGAAATAATCATGCCTCCATCCAAAATGATACTTGCTATTTATGCCATTTAAGTTTAATCCATTATATCTATAAACACTTTGAGATGAAGTGTAACCAATCAATCCTCCCATGCCAACATTATCCATGAATAAATATTCGTATGAGGCATGAATCGGGGGGCAAATGGTTGTGGTATAAGGGTAATAATTACTACCATAGCCTATACCAAGATTCATAAATGATATCTCATCGAATGTGTTTTGTGAATAAATCTGGCCATAAAAGAAAAGAAAAAGAGCAATTAAAAGACCGGGGAAAAATTTTATTGATTTATTCATTTGGTTACTTGTGTCGGTTTTAAATTATTGCAATTTTAACCTTTTTTAACAAGGAAATGAAAAATTATTTCGGCTGCTCTTCCGCTTGCCCCTTTACCGCCGAGTTTGGTTTTCAGCTTGTTCAGATGTCTAATCATTTCAGTGCGATAGTTGTTGTTTTCAAGTATTTTTTTAAGTTCGGTGACCATGTTTTCCGGGGTGCATTCGGCTTGTATCAATTCCTTTACAATGGGTGTATCCATTATCAGGTTGACTAGAGAAATGTATTTCACTTTTATCAACCTTTTTGCCAGCCAGTAAGAAGTGCCGCCGCCTTTATAGCAAACCACTTCAGGTACACCAAACAATGCCGTTTCCAGTGTCGCAGTTCCACTGGTTACAAGGGCAGCATCAGCCTTTTTAAGCAAAGAATATGTTTTCCCATAAACCACATGTATATTGCTTCCTGCTATTATTGATTCATATTCTTCTTTATGGATCGAGGGGGCGCCAGCAATAATAAACTGGTATTTATTGGCAGAAAACAGTTCTGCCGCTTTTATCATTTCGCGCAAAACGCGGCTTATTTCCTGTTTTCGGCTGCCAGGCAACAGGGCGATCAAAGTTTTCTCTTTATCGAGCCCTTCAATATCGGATGGCTGGTAATCTTCAACAACATCCAATAAAGGATGGCCGACATAATCAACTTTATATTTATGCTTGTGATAAAAATCCTCCTCAAATGGAAGAATAACAAGCATTTTGTCAACGTATTTCTTTATCTTTTCTACACGGCTTTCTTTCCATGCCCATAGTTGAGGGGATATATAGTAAATGGTCTTAAATCCATTTTCCTTAGCCCACTGGCAGATTCGGAGGTTGAAGCCAGGATAATCTACAAAAATAACTGCATCAGGCTTCCATTGAAGTATATCTTCCTTGCAAAAGCGGATATTTTTAAAAATGGTAGGAATATTGGCTATCACCTCTTTAAAACCCATAAAGGCAAGTTCGCGTATGTGTTTAACGATCGTAGCTCCCTGTGCAGCCATAAGGTCGCCGCCCCATGCGCGGAACTCGGCATTCTTGTCAAGTTTTTTTATTTCCTTAATGAGATTTGAGGCGTGTAGGTCGCCGGAAGCTTCACCTGCAATGACATAGTATTTCATGCAAATATCTTCGTATAGATTGTCAGCACAACGAAAAGAAGGGTGGCCACAATTACCCCCCTCCCTGCTTTTAGTTTATCAAATTTCAGGAGAAGAAAAAAGAAAGCGAGATTGAATATACAGCCAAACGCTGACATTGGCGATAAGATAAGCGGGTCTTTAAATTTCGCCATGAACTCATGTACTTCAAACCGCTCAGAAAGGAAAGAGTAGTAGGTAATCATGTAAAAAGTAAAACCGAAGATCAGCGGTATTACAATTCCTGGCACCAATCCCAACAATATGTTATCTCTTTTAAACACTTAAATTCCATTCATTAATGGTGGTGAGTGAATTATGCGCGGTAAAATCAAACTGTACCGGCACTACCGATACATAGCCGTTGGCAAGGGCCCATTCGTCGGTATCTTCCCCGGTATCAGGGTTTACCCAGGTGCCTACCAGCCAGTAATACTTTCTGCCATGCGGGTCTATTCTTTCATCAAATACTTCTGCCCATTTAGCGCCGGCCTGCCTGCAAACACGAATGCCTTTCAGTTCCTCTTTAGGCAGATAAGGTATATTCACATTCAGTAAGACGCCCGGAGGCATTTTTTCTTTTAAAAGTTTGCGGGCAACTACCTGTGCTATATGTCCTGCTGCCGTCATATCTGCCTCATGTGAGAAATTTGAAAGCGAGAACCCGGCGGCGGGGATTCCCTCAATAGCCGCTTCCATCGCTGCCGACATGGTACCTGAGTAAATGACGTTGATTGACGAATTGGAGCCGTGATTGATCCCTGAAACCACGATATCAGGCTTATGGCCAAGTACCTTGGCTACCACCAGTTTTACACAATCGGCAGGCGTACCGGATGATTGATAAGACTCAATACCCTTAAAAACATCCACTTTATCCAGCCTTAAAGGTTTTGCAATAGTTATAGCATGCCCCATGCCTGATTGCGGGCTGTCCGGCGCTACAACTATCACCCTGCCAAGGGGGCGCATAGCGTGGACAAGTGCGGCTATGCCCGGGGCGGTAATGCCATCGTCATTGGTAACGAGTATAGTGGGAGTGTGTTCCTTTGCCATTTTATTGTTGCAAAGGTACTAAAATAGTCCCGCAGAACCCGCAGAACAGGGCAGATTAAAAAAGTCCTATAGACCAATTAATTCATCGTCTGTCCCATAGAATTATCGCCGGAAAGTGGTGGTTCCTGGTTGCCCCAGATATATTTGGCATCTCCATAGCTAAGTATTGGCAGAAATATAAGGCCTAACGTAAAGCCAACATCCTTGCCAAATGATTTTGACAAAAGGTTAATCATTGTTATGGCAAAATAAAGATTAACCAATGGAATTAGAAATAGCAGAAGCCACCACCATGGCTTTTTAACAATTTCAAGCATAACCAATGTGTTATAAATAGGAATAAGGACAGCCTACCCCGGTTTACCGGCCTTAACATAGATTTTCCATTCAGGAATAATTACCAGAAAAATAGCGATGGCTAAGAAAATGATAAAGATAATACCCATGATTTTTTAGTTTTTAAAGGTTTATTATGTTGTAAATCACGAAAATATTTTCCAAAAATCCAAATTAAATTTCAGGTTTTTTCAGAAAATGCTCTTATTCGGGCAAATTCGCAGATAGTTTTTTGGGCGGCTTAGCGTCTTTGCGGGAGATTTGCCATATCTTTGCAAAAAAATAACGACAGTGGGTAAAGGAAGTAAAAGCACAAGGGGCATGAATGTCCTCATCAGGGTTCTCAAACGCAAAAGAGGCCTGAAGAAAGCAGCCAGGGTATCTGCCACCCGTCCTAAAGAATTGATGGCTACGCCAGAACCAGCCAAAGCAGAAACTGTAGCAGCTGAATAATCTCCCTTATAAAGGGAAGGTTTCTTTGTTGAAGGAAGATTCATTTAGATATTGCCCCATTGGGGCTTTTTTTATTTATAGTGTTTGCAATACCTTACACCCAACACCTAAAACCTAATTATATCCCACATAATGGATAGCCAATTCAATGGCAGGGTCTTCTGTCGGGTCATAGGCTTTTTTGAGGCTGATACCATAAAAATGGGCTACGTTTTGCCAGAAAAACGCTGAGAACCCGCTTTTATAGTCTTTAATGAGTGAATAAGATGTCCTGCCGGTTTGGCGGTATATCAGTTTTGCCAGCAGGGCGCCCTGGTTAGGGGAGAGGTCTTCCAGTTTCGCTTTATAGTCTTTCATTACTTTTTCCTGTTGCTCTTTCAGGTATTCATGCCTGTCCCGGTGCCTGTCGAGCCGGGCCATGGTAGTGTCTATGTCTTTGAGCCTTTGGGCGCAGTCATTGGCATAAGGCATCAAAAGCCTCACATTTGCCACAAGCCTCCTCCACGATTGTTCTTTTTCAAGCCGGGCTACCTGGTCTGCATTGTTGGCGGGCTTGGGCTGTGAGCCTAAATTAACATCTCCCATCACATACAGCGGCAACGTATCACCTTCTTCTACGGTAACGGGCATCTTGTACTTTCCCTGCCCCATAGCGGAAGCCAGGAAAACCAGGAACAAACAATATGTAGATACAAGCCTTTTCATCGGGAAAGCGAAAAACTATTATTTTTCAGCAATTAATAAAACAACAACATAACCACAAAATTGTATCCATTATTTGAATTTTTTATCCTTTAGTTGCAATTCTGTTAACTACCCGGATCAGTCATGTTAACTGCTACTATTTGTACTAAAATCTACTACTCATGGCCACTATTTCGCTACTATTTTAGTACTATTTTGCTACTATTTCTGTACTATTTATACTATTTCCTACTATTATTAGCGTTTGCGTCAGGATGGGAGTTGAGAAAGCAGTAAATACGGAAACGAAATCGTTTTTTCGCATATGCAAAATACGAAAACTTTTTTGTAATTCCAAATTTTTGATATGTTTACTCTTTGAATTTGGGAAGGAGTGATTGTAAAGGTGCACGCCATGAGTTAGCGCCGTCATTGCGGAATTTTTTGGCCAACTTATCCTGGAAATATATTGGTCATTTGTTTGCCAAAAAATATCCGCAATCCCCTCCGAAAAATTACAGCCCAACCCTTTACCATTTCTCAATTTCTTCGCTAAGGTCATTCCACTCCGGGTTCATTTTATTGACCAAATTGTCTTTCCATTCCCGTTTCCAGTTTTTTATTTTCTTTTCACGATCAATGGCCTCTTCTATCGAATGGAATAGCTCGTAATAGACCAGTTTGTTGCAATCGTATTTGGCTGTAAATGAATTTGAGAATTCTTTGGTTTTATGTTGATGTATGCGGGTAACTAAATCTGAAGTAACTCCAACATAAAGCACATTTTGATGCGCATTAGTCATCATGTAAATGCAGCCGCCCCATTCCATGTACACAAAACTAAGATTTTGAGGGTAAAGAACGATGCTACATTTTTCACTGGGGATTGCGCCCGCCCGTGCCGGTTCGGACGGGGATATTTTTTTGCTGGAATATTTGTCGTTTTTATTGAGCCTTTGAACGTCAAAAAATTCCGCAATGACGGCGTTGTGACTCTACTGGAAGTGAGTCTATTTATAAATAAGATAAAATGAGCAAATAATAGTTAATAACGAGATAACAAAGGTAATAGCAATAGTCCTTTTTGCAATAATAATTGAATTATCAATTTGGACGATTTTGAGCAAATACAACTTATTTATTCGATATAGTATAAATATTAATAATGCTACTTCAGCAATCAAAATAATGATTTGGGACGTTTCAAATAATCTTAAATCTTGCCTTATTTTATGATCATACCACCTAAAACTATCAGGTATAAAAAAAGGGTTCAGAAAGGTATTTGCAAAAAATAAGCAGAAAAGCAAAAGTACCTGATAAATAATATTATAGGCATAGAAAATTACATAATAAATCTTTTTCATCCCTTTGTATATATTTGGGTTTAAAATACTATCTACTCACTTCAACAGTATTGCAATTTCCCCCTACTTCAGAAAATTCACCATCACCCCGCCAAGCACCTGGAAGCCACGAACGGGATAATCGTTCCAGTAGTCATACTGGCTGCCGACTATATTGTTTAGTTGCAGGAAGGCATATACATTGCCCGCCCTGGCTACGTTTTCAGGGTTAGAGAAGAGGTAACTCACATTCAGGTTGGCGTCCAGTATATTGGGGAGGGTAGTGGTGGTACCAGCCTGCCCCGTCTCTTTTCGCTCTTTATAGTCCAAGAGCGTAAGCGCATAGCGCTGGCCCCAGTCGTATATGTCGGCGCCAAAAGTGATCCTGTCATTGACCTTGTATTTGGTAGTCAGGAGAAACTCTGTACCTGGCCTTTGATAAGGTTCAGCCAGGTGGTTATTAGTGACTACAAGTGTATTGCTTAAATAATCAGTCAACGAATAATTCCTGAAATTGACAGCGCCATTTATGTAAAAAACTTCTGAAAAATTATATCCCATATCAGCATGAAAGGTAAGTATGTCTGTATTGCTATATAGCGGTAAAAAACGGTTGTGGCTGGTGGAGTCATTTACAAAATAAACATAGTTCTGATAGCTCTGCCAGGTCAGGGACAGGTTGTAAGAGGTATAATTGTTTATGCTGCCTTTGAAACCGCCATAGAGTTTTATCTGGTCATTGGAGTTCTGGATATTAATGCCATCGGCGATATAAGGGTTTTCGAGGGCGAAACTTTTAAAATTGTTCTTGTCCAGCCCGCCTGTGACACCGGCGTATGCAGTAATGAATTTATCATCCAGGTCAGCTTCGCCTTCCAGGTCGGGGTACACATGGAACTGGCTGAATGAGGAATCAGTTTCACCGGCTGTTTTTAAACCAATGCAGGCGCGGAAACCTGTGTAGTCGAGGTAATAATCGGCAGCTACGCGGAAGATGCTCCGTGAAATATTGTGGCTGCCATAAGACAAAGGCATATCATCATACATGGCAGTGATATCCAGTTTATTGTTTTCAACCAGCTGGCTTACGTCACCTTTTATGATGAAGTCGTTTTCGGCAGTCTTGTAGTTGTCCGTAAAATTGCAGTAGTTTACGCCGAAATCATACCTCACCTGCCCGGGTTTTGCCAGCGGGTTGCCAAAATTGGCATTCAGCGTAAAATCAGAAAAAACCTGCTTGATGGAGTCGGCTTTTATGTTTTTCAGCGAATCGTGGTTATACCCATAGAAATGGTTCATACTGTTTTTATAACCAATACTACCGTCAAGTACATTCGTGCCGAATATTTGCTTTCCGTAGATATCTTCCATCGCATTGCTATACTCAGAATTTGAAACCGGGCCGTTGCCGCCATCATATTTCAGTTCGGCGCTTACCAGCGAGGTTTTGCTCCTGAGGGTATTGAAAAGGAAATCGCCATAAATATTGTTATAATTCCCATATCCCAGTTTAGCGAAGCAATGGTACAGGTCTTCCTGCTTTTCTTTAGGCGCGGGCGGCGCTTTCATGGTGCCTTTGTATGGGGACATTTTATAGAGTACAAGGGGGGCGGCATAAGAAATCTCAGGTTTTTTGGCCTGTATATTTTCGTCTTCCGGCGTTACTTCTATCTTCACCGCATCCGTGATATTCGGCTTATACGGCCTGTCGATATTCACTACGGCATTCATCTGGTCTTCAGCCTTTTTCTGAGCTTCTACCCCATTTGACAATACCAACGAGGAAGCAATAACGAGTGGGAGTAATATTTTAGTGGGTTTCATTTTCGTCGTCTCCTTTTTTGTTAGTGTTATCCTGGTTTTCTTTGTCCTGTATGTCTTTCATTTTGCCTTTTGCCACATCCAGCAGTTCGTCTTTGCCGGTGTAGTTGTCAAGTATACTTTGCAGGGTGCTCTTCGCCTGGAAATTATCATTGAGTTTTACGTAATCATCAGCCAGGAGGATAAACCCCTTGGCCACCCAATAGTCATAGTAGGCATAGTCATCTTTTAGTTTAAAGACAATATCCTGCGATTCTTTATATTTTTCCTGCAAGAAATGAATGTAGGCTACCTGGTACATGGCTTCGGCGCCTACCACCGTTTTATCGTGTTTATACACTTCGTCAAAAGTGCTTAGTGCAAGGTCCAGTTTGCCTGATTCGAGATAAGATTTTGCTAAATAAAACTGCGCTTCCAGTTTGTTTTCACCGCTCACGGCAGGCATGGCCAATATGCGGGTGGCGGTTTCAATAGCGCCGTCGTAGTTTTTAATGAAAAAATCGCTTCGCAGCTCCCCGGTGATGGCGAGCATGGTATTCTGGTTGTTGCTGGCTATATCTTCAAGCTGCTTGTACCGGTTTTTAGCTACCTCATAGTCGCGCTTTTTATAGTATAGTTCAGAGGAATATTTTAGCGCTTTCTCGACATATTCATTCGGGCTTTTATTTATTACAGCATTATAGTTTTCTATGGCTGCGTCAGTGTCGTGGTTGCGGTACTCGCAGTCGGCTAAATAATAGTGTGCATCGGTGGTATAGTATCCCTGTGAAAACCGTGTGAGATATTTGCCCATAGCATCATGTATGCCGTT
>Ga0302280_1001206_pt1 | contig 21691 bp, 17 predicted proteins | sample III_Fen_E1_1_FD_198771 | JGI IMG/M metagenome (GOLD analysis project Ga0302280, IMG submission 198771) | Peat permafrost microbial communities from Stordalen Mire near Abisko, Sweden - III_Fen_E1_1 | ecosystem: Environmental > Terrestrial > Soil > Wetlands > Permafrost | place: Sweden: Abisko... | reverse complement strand
ATTAATTTAAAAACTAGATATTTACATCTTTAAAGATTTATTCACAAGTAATTGAGTATGTTTTACCTAGATTAACGACTTATTTATGTATATTTCAATTCTGACTGCATTTTTAATAAAAATATGATTTGCAATGAAGCTGATTAATAATAATTTGCAATAATGTAGGAATTCAATTAATCATTAGCTATTATTTACTTTTTGTGGAAAGTTGATCTCTGCTTTTTTGTGATAAAAATATCCCTTCAAATTGTGAACATGGTAAATTATTAACGCCATATTTATGACAATTGATAAAATAACTACCACTCGCTCATAGGTAGAAGCATTATTATACCCTTTTCCAATTTGGCTTGATAAATATGCTATTGAATAACCCAGTAAGGCGAGACTGCATATTATAGCGATGAGTGAAAAGACAAAAAGAAGTAATTTGCTACTTATCTATTATTTGATCTTCTATTTTGAGTTGCAGTTTCGTTTTAGTTCAACCTGTACCTTTATTACATATTTGCAAAGTTAACAACTGATGCCTTGACTCTATTCTGGTGGATTTTAAGCATCCCTGATTGCTTTGACCTATAACCATTACTTGAGGCAGCCGCGATGAACATACTTCACCGACCCTGTGCACTAACAGGGAGAGATCAATTCATCTTGCAGATCAGAAGAGAGGCAGATTCTACATTATCGGAGAGTGACTGCCTCAGTCTGAGGATAAATTTGGATTGCATCAACGGTGGTATTGATGTCTTTAAGTTAAAGTTGGGTCGAAACTACTTTGAATTCAGCACTCATGAAAACCGATAATTAATTAATTTAATTTGCCACTCAATGATGAATTTAAAGATCCTCGAATGATTTAATGACCAGCCATTATGAGATTGAGTGTATTCACATGTTTATACAAAATCATTATTTCTTCGATTTATAATGTCTTTCTTTGATATTACTTGCCATCAAATTATTATTGTCCTTACGATGCATTGCGTAGGTGCGGGTTTTGAACTATTTGTTCTAAGCTTTTATGTTGGCTACATAACGATAGATTGAAGACAAGCTCCTCCACACGTTAAATTGGCTCAAATGTTATTGCATCTCCTCAAGTGTAGTCATTTTACCTTCCTATACTAATTGATAAAGAATATTCCGTATCTTTTGAACATGTGGACCTTGCATTTTCATATTTGGAGTGACAGGACTCAAAGCTATAGCCTATTATTTTTTTATAGTATTTCCTTTCTTAGGTGGATATATTTTCCCAAATTTTTTAAACTGTTCACTCATTTTATAGCAAGCGTTTTCAGAAATCTTCAAATGCTTAGCCAAAGCACCAGCATCAATTCCCATCCTGAGTAGATCAGTAGCTTTTTAACATATAATTTATTATCTGGATTTACCATTTGAAACGGAAACTATTTTATTTCCATTTCCAATTATATAATTTGTAATTCTCTCCTTAATATCTTTATTATTTTATTGGCAATTATTGGATCTCATATCAGAACTGGCAGTTATTTAGTGAGCTTGCAAAATAAATGTATCTTGAATGCTATCATAACTCATTTCTTTATCAAGATAGATTATGATCTTTCCCTATTTTTATACCATAATTTTATCCATATTTTTATGATGCTTTTCAAAGAAGCAATACAAATCGAGTAATGTTTTAAAAACACCTCCTCTAAACTTCAACTAGAAGTCTTCTTTTTTTATTTTGAGCTCATAAATTTTGTTGCTATCACAATCTGCAATTAAAAACTACATTTGAAAGGGCTATTAATTTGACATTTCTATTTAAACAAAGAAACCATTATTAACCATATTGACATTTTTCCTGCCTTACATCAAAGAGGAATGAAAACCGATTGAATTGATAATATTAGGTCAATTGAGGAAGTCTATTTAAAAATTGATCTATTAAAAATCGCAGCAAATGTGATATGAATATGTGAGTTGTTGCTCGCAAGAGATATAAAAATGCAGAAGACTTATTCACAATTAAATCAGTAAACAAAACAAAGGGGCTCTGCGAAGCCTATAAAATCGAGGCATCAATGTTATCTGGTTTAATAATCTTGTCAATTTCATTATATTTCTAAATCAAAATTGCATTATTCTATTTCATACCATTAATCTGTTTCATTATCCTTTTGAAATGAAAAGCTTTCATAAATATTGTCAACATTGCAAATTATCTATGCCTTCGCAATGAATAGTGAAAATTAATAAATTATTAGACCATGATGCTATAGTTAAAAATAATCTCATCGAGATTTTAGTAAATCACCTAATTTTTTCATCCTTTACTCGATCATTTGCTACATATGATTCACTCTCTGATTGCATTTTTTCTCACTTTTTGCAAGCTCTCCCAATTTTTTTAATCTTCCAAGTAGCACCTGCTATACATTCTGTCCCATTATCTGGCATTGTAAAATTCCAGTTTCTTTCAGCAATCGGCTTTTCAGCTATAAAGGATCAATATAGCTGCTCATGCTATTGACAAAAACTCCGATTTATTCGCTATTCTCCCAATAGTACTCTACTTTGGCAGAGAATTATTCATTTAAATCGGGTACTTAACATTGTTCTGCAAACTTTTCAGAGGTGTTTGTCCTCTCAATGCCCTCCCTACTGATTCTCTTTTCACTTTCAGTTGCCTTTCGTAAGCGAATACGAGTTTGTATGCGCTTTGCGATTTCAGTCTGTGTGGAACTCATTTGATTCGATTGCCCCTCATTCAACAAGTCCTGTCCGAATTATGGTTTGAGAGAGGAGCGCTGAATATCAAAGGCGCTAGGCCTTTTCTCGAGCTGTTGTCTAAAGGAAGGAAATTTTGCGCTTTCACTAGTTTTCTTCATCAATATGGAATTTATATAAATAGAAATTCACATTTGTCTTACAGATAATACATCTGAAGATCACGAGCATTATTTCTTGCTCCTAAAAGTTATCTAATTCGACGAGTGATTACCTCTCGCATTGATGCCATTATTATGAAAACTAATAGAGAAACTTTTAAAAATCACAATATTTTTGATTGATTAAAGCAAATTAATAATAAATTTGTATTGTAGCGCCTACCATGCAGTTAGGCCACCCATCCAATGATAATTTTAGCATTGATCTTCAAATTATCAGATCTATTTCCACTACTAAGGGAGCCTCAGATTCACTTCACCCCCGCAGTCTACAACAACTTGGACAGCTGTTGAAATTCAAGAATGCTCCTCATGGTCAACGCCCAGATCATCTTGAAAAAGGTAGAGAATGGCTAAGTAAAAAGGGAATTGATTTGCAGCCCCTCTTAACCAAAATATCTAAACCACAGACTGTCTATACAGAGCAGCAACCTTTCACTGATAACTATTTTTATATCCAACTTGACGAGAAGAACATGTAAGAGTATCTTCAAAAATCAAAGGAATACGCAACCATGAATCTGATACAGTCAGTCATGTCAAAAAGCTCTAACCGCCATAAATGTATTTCAAGGATCTTGGAAGAAATATAAGAATAGGGTGACAACAGATTAAAAATTACCTGGGAACGGTAGCGTTCGCCATAGAGAAGACAACAGTACCTAAACATTGTCAAAACAATCGTCAGCAAGGATAAAGACTATTTTCAGATTTTGCGAGAGCTGGTACCTGCTCTCCGTACTGGCATGCAAGACCAGGAGCATTTAATTTGGTAGGTTCTTAATTTTCAACTTGAGTCCTATAACTAAAATGCTGATGAAAATTAAAACATGAGTAACCTCGTGCAAAGTTCACTTCGATTAGTGCAAAAATAATTCCAAAGGCGTCTTCATGGACAAGATATCGAAAGATATGTCACCAGCAAATATCTAAGTCGAGCTGAGGGAAAGTGCCAGTACGACAAAAGTGGATTTTGGGCCAAAGCGTGGATTTATATGAGTGCTGGTTTAAAATAACAATTTATGGATTTGCTGACCTTTCAAAATAAAAACTGGGTAGAACTACTTAATGCCTATTTAAGTTCAGAAGAAGCACTGAGCGAAGGCAAACCACGCCATGCTTTTCTGCGCCCACGAGCTGATGTGCAGGATGTGTTTTATGATCAAATATTATTCGGACTCAACGGTGAAAGTAAGTATTCTTGTGAGATTATGAGTCAGACTCAATCTTTGGAGCTAGTTTGGGTTCTTCTCCGCACAACTGCTATATTTTGGTCTGAAAACAAATAAAAATTTCTGCGTATTCGAGAAGGAGTAGTGCAAGGGTACAAAAATTGTTCATCTGATGCACAAATCGTACGTCAAATGCTTTACCTATTGGATTTCGAGGCTGTTATAGCCCTAGGCCCAAATGCAGCTCTTAACCGCGATGACTACCTTCATTTACTCCTTTCACTTTCAGCCTACCCTCATCTAATCAATACAAGATCTCTTGAGGATCGTTTGGTCCCTCGCCTCGTGGAATTTATCCTCGAATTATTCGTTGAAAAGAAAGAAGAATATACTTATTACATTGCTTTGCTTCCCTCTCATAGATTAATTGCATAGGCAAGCGCACTCATTGTTTCTAGCGATATGGCTGAATCATTCAATTGGAAAAGTCTGCGTGATCTCATTAATGACAAGCTTTACTAGGGACTTGTTCGTGCTACCTTTTTTCAGTTAGTAAATTTGCAAGGAAATTACCTAAGAGCAGCTGAAAAATTGCAATAGCTTCTCGGCGTTAATTAAAATTCATTAGACTATTTGGTGCAAATGCTTATTCGTTACTATATGCAGAGACAAACCTATTCATATGAATAAATACTAAAAGCTTAACAGTTAGGTCTCAAATTGAGTCGGTAAAAAGAAGTGGATCGAAAGTATGAAAAAGTGTTTCTTCTTTTTAATAGCTTAAGAGAGTTATTAGGACATCTTATGACTAGAGACCAAGTTAAACTTCAAGAATTTATTGGAAATAATCAACTCATTTATTTAGATCATCGAGCCGCTTCATTTGGAGCAGCTGTGTTGGAAAAACTTGCTCAATTCAATGGAGTTGAGGTTTATTTCTATTACTTACGATCGGCAGTAAAAGGGGCTGAGATTTGTATGGCTAAAAGTCATCGACTGGAAGAGCTAAAACATTTTAAATCTGGCATATTGTCTTCCTGTTAACAGATTTTAACAAATAAATCAATGTATGAATGGAGACATGAACCCGTTATTGACTCTCTTTTGGACTATTTACATCAGTCACTTTGATCTTTGTATCTTCTTTGATAAAACTACTGTAATTCCGCAAAGATATCAAATTGAATTCAGTAAATGCTAAATGATAAAATTATCCTTATAATAAAGAGATAATAGAAGATGCATAATCATCCACTATTCTGTATGAATGATTTTAGATGCAAGTTAAATCAAAATTCGTTTAGTTTTTTAAGAAGATTTATTTATTTAAATAATTTAAGTCATCAAATCGACATTTCACATTAATCAATATGGTTTAAGCCACATAAGTTTTACTTAATGTGAACTTCACTAAATAATATAAAATCAACAACAACAAATAAATAATGACTTCAAATACGATGCAAGACCAAATTAGAGTCGCGAATAAGGGATTATTTTAATTATATTTGAGATATAAATGAAACGGGATTTAGCGAAACTAACTATAATATAATTTAATGAATCCAGCTCAGCTAGTTTAAAACAGGTCCGCCCTGCTCATTTTCAGAGACTGCCTGAAGTTAGCAAGCAGAATGGTAGATCATCCAGTCAAGACCAATGCAGTCCGCGCCCTTATAAAGCAGCAATTTATTAAAAATAAGGATGTTATCTAACAAGATGAGATCCGCTAACTAAAGTTAGGGTAAGTTTGTGTTTATGCAGAGCTGTTCGCGGCATCTCGAACTACATCATTCACACCGTTAAGGAAGAGTACAAACTCCCTCGCAAAAATGCCAGTATTTACTAATCTGAGGAGTAGTAGTCTGTGCCTGAAAATCAATGATCCATCAACATTACAACTTCTATTTCAATCCAAAATTAATTAGTTAAAACCATTAATAAAACTCAAAAATCATAAGTGTGATTACGTTTATAGAATGAACTGTAATATTATAGTATGAAAAAAGACCCCTCATTATAATCGAGCTATGTTTAAATTTTTCAGAAAGAGTTGCCAGTAGAAGTAAAATCATAATCACTTTCTTTTTAAGATGTAGCTATGCTTCGCATCTTTAAAGATACTCATGGCTACAAACTCGAAATGACAAGTGAGATGAACATCTCATTCTTTTACTCACTCATCATTAGTCAGAAGGAGCTGCACAGCCTGGTTGATTTAGAACTCAAGGATGTCGTCAATTGGTTTAAGGACATTTTTTCAGGGGAACATCGATATTAACTCACTGTAAAAACAGTATAAACAGCGCAACTGATAATATCGCAGTCCTAAAAATTTAAAAGTTATGAGTTAGCATCATTCGAACTTACCCTATCTGATTAGCAAACCATAAAATAGAGCATAATGTACCGATATTAGCGCATGAAGATGCGCTAGAAAATGCTTGATACTTATTGGTAGAATATGTGCTCAGTAGTCCGCACGAAAAATCCCTCGCTCCTCTTACAGATGGACCACAGGTACAAACGTAATGTCTTTCGATGAGCGACTGCAATGATAATTATTCTATATAATTGGAGCGCTTGTTAATATAACAAGTTATCATCGGGCATCGTCCTCGCGGCGGTGTAAAATAGCCTAACGCATTCTGGAAGTATCCTTTTTGCCCTTGTGCTCGCCATGACGAATATTTATGTTTAATATCACCTTACGCCATCCTGCTTCTAAGTTCAGTTTGGCCAAATCCTCACTCCTTTAGCTTTATTGTTTGATATTTTATGAGGCTCTAGCAATTTGCTACTCTTCCTTGGCAGATTTAAAATCTTAGAGCTGTTTACGGCCTTCTTCCTGACGCTTGCGTTTGTCTTGATACTATCGTTACTAAATCCTGATTTTTATACACTTTTTTCCCGAAGAAGCGTTTGAATTTTTTACTCATCCTCTCTAATGCGGCGAGATGTCTCATCCTCCTCGAAGTCGTTAAAATCATTTTCTGGTGAATCTTCATCTGCAAAACCTGTGGGATTTTGGATAGAAGAAGTAACGTTGAATTCAAAAACTGGAGGCTGATTTTAAGCTGGATTGGCTGTATGGGTTGAAGGGTACATTGTCCATAATTGAATGTTTAAGCATATTAAAAGTTCTCGGGCTGTGATATGGGCGGTTGATAGGAATCTGCGATTTGTGGTTGATTTTCGATCTACTCAAAGTAATCCTCCATGATTGGGTTTTGATATTTGTTTAATTGATCTAATTTTAATTTGACACTTGGTTTGATAGCAGCAATCCAGCTGGAAAAACATTAATTGGCAGGATAGATACAAATATTTAATAATTTACACGCCATGAGGATCAGAATTTGCTGATTATGATATCCTGTATCTGTTTATAAATAAGGATACTGAGTTAATCATGTTATTTAGCTCCTATTCATTTATCAAAAAAGATAGTCATTTTTACTCTCGATAATTGCCACTTTTGTGTTAAGATGGTACAGCCTTCGATATTTTATCATTTTGGTTATTAACTCAATATTTTGGCAATAAACATAATTTAAAACAATTAATGTGCATTATCCTTCAATTAATAAATGCTTGAACTGTTTATTTTATTTTCATTTTATTTTTTTGCAACAAAGATAGTGTCATACTGGTGAAACACTCTTCTATTCTCCCATTAGTCTATTGTTATTCTCAAGCTAAATAGTATTAAAAAATGAATTGTAATTAATCAATCAAATCTATACCACATTAGACTGGTAAACTTCAGGCTCATTCTAGATAACTTATACTTGATTTTTTATTTCATATACTTCTTATACCTCTGACTCTTGATTTTGTTATGAAACTGAAAGTATTTCCACCACGTCCCCGACAACTTCTAGAGTCCGCTTTAGCTTGAATTCACACCAACGCTGATGTTTTTTTAACAGCGAATAGGCTCCATCCCAATTGCATCCTACATGAGTACACTTAGAGATGATGTCATCGATGATTTGAGATGCAATCAGATCTTTCTCAAGTTTGCGTCCCTTGATGCCATGCTTACAAATTGGACATTTCATTTGAATTAATGCCCAATTCTCGATACAAATATAGCAGAATGTATGACTAAATAAATGAATGAATACCCACAGATAGTTCTAACTGGATCTTCAAAGACATCGTGGCATATAGAGCAATAGAGGTGACGACTAATGTTTTGCTCTTTGAACACGCGTTTGGTCTTAGACATGGTGAGTTTGTTTAGTAAGCTCATTTGATTATTATTTAATATTGGCTAATTCAAGTATAACTTGATTCGAAGTTGTTCAAGGCAGCTATTGAATAATTTTATATGTTGTTTTTCTTGCTTTTATATTAAGTTGAACTCGCCTCAGATATTTAAATTTATGAATGCTGTCTAAAATGTGATTGAGATAAAAGAACAAAATAACTGATTTACAAACTTTATTGACTACATAAAAAGCGAAGACATGTTTCAACATCAATCAAGTTGCTATTTATTTTGCGGGTTATAATTGGATAAGGACATGAATTATGTTTAGGAATATCTTCAATGCTATGCGCAACTAGCTGTGCCAGAAAAAAGCAGGCAGGCTAACCGTAGATTACTTGAGATCGAAGCTAGCGAACAAGCTTGGGCAATTGCTCACTCACTATTGACCAGTGCAGATAACAAACTTCATCCGCATGGCTGTCAGTTATTGTCGAAAAAACTAAACTCTCCTCTGCCTAAAACAATATCGCCATCCTCTCTTTTATAATTTTTGTACGCTTTGCCAGATCGTAATTCTCAGCACTGGCTCTGTATAGCAAAACTACTACTTCATATCAATCTTAAAGAGTGTTTTCTTCCACCTGCGATGACAGTCGAGGCAAAATTTGGAATCCTCAAGTAGATTCCTTCAGCGATTGCTCAGATACGTACGTAACCACCTCTAGACAATGCAGTCTTGAAAAAACAATATTTTGAACTGGGAAAGAGTCTATTTATAGACTGTTTCGATTCTCATCGAAAATAAGTACTAAACTGCTTGGACTCTTTTGTATCTTATAACACTCGCATTGAAAGCGAGGCCCTCGTAATCAAATTACTGCAGCAACCCCTTCCTCAAATCGGGTTCGTTTTGGAGGAGATTCTTGCTCATTAAAAATATCCGCAACTGCAAAAACAACTTATAAAGTACATTGAAGCCAACAGTCAAGAGGAGAATATTTTTGAAATTCACTTAGCATTCTATGGCACAGTCGATTTGAAGGAGTTAAGCTCTGAATAGTTTACTAACATGTTGGCATTTACCATTAATAAACTTAAGAAAGGCGCGGAGAATGAGTCATCTTCATCTTTGCAGGATACTTTCTAATTCTGGCAAAAGATAGTCAACTAAATCACTAATAATAAGTTAAATTTGTAGCAAATGTAAATTGCAAGACAAGCATTTCAAATTCTCTGGGATTTGATATGCAATCGCAGCGTACTTAAAGAGTTGCCTTTAAAATGTAAAATTGCTGAATCTTCTCTTTCAATAAACGTTGACGATGATGATGATGAAGGGCAATAATATTGTCCTGTGGTTAGCGATATCAATGCTGATTCCCTCAATTTCAGAGAATGTGCGAGTGATTTCATTATGCTGTGCATGAATGTAGCTAGACAAAGCCCGGCAATGCTGTCCATAATCTTTGATAAATTGCTGAAACTTTGCTGCGGAGTGCTTCTAAATTTAGAGCTTGGTATTTTTGTGCTCATCACAATTGCTGACACATTTTCTGAGCACTTAGTACATGCTAAAGAAGCAGTGGCTATCATCCTCAAAAGAGAAGGATAGTATAGCTAATTTCTGTGCAGCAAAGTCATTGACTTGATCGGTAAACTTCACTCTTTCTTCCAGATCTATCCTGACATGTTGCCATACAGTTTATCCTTTCTTTCCCGTGCCCTTAACTATGAAAATCTTTCACCCCTCGCCTCTGAAAGCTGTTGTGAACTCTTATAGTAAGTGAAAACCAACGTATCTTTAACTTTTACTGAAAATATCGAAACCTTCTTAAGCCATATTTATGACATTCTCTTTCAAGGCAATCTAAAAGAACGTGTCATTGAGAATCTCTCTAAGGCAATGGTGATCTTCATTTTTAAATTCAAGAATTCACCAGATTACTATCAGCAATTTCTTGATATATTCTCAAGTAAAATCAGTTCACTTGACGATAAATAGAAAAGAGCTAAGTATATATAATCAGCCATTGTGGCACAGTTATGGCTCAATGCCAGAGACGAACCTAAAAACTACTTGAAACCCTTTGAGCACTTCCTGCAGAGTCAGATTCAGTTTTTAATGTATAACATATCCAGCGCTACCCGCAAACCCAAGTTTACTGAAGCTATCAATTTAGTGAATATGGCCATTAAAACAATGGCAGTCAGTAATTCATCTCCTTGGATATAGCTTGTCAACTAAATTTTAGTGCAATTTTTGCACGTCAAACCTCCTCTTCCAATAGTCATAACACCTCTAATCAATCTAGCCAAATCAGTAGAGCAATTGCATAAGGATGAGTCTATTATACCAGTTGCTCAGTTACTTGGCATTTGGTAGCCACGAATTACAGCTCTTCTTAATGACATTCGTCCTAGCGAGGTGGAATTCAACCTATCGAACGTAGTTTTGCAACTGCATCTAGCCATTGTAAAGCTGTTTTTGCTTAGCAACAGCTATTATTCACTCATTAGCTATTCTCCGTCCCCAATTTTATCTTTTATCGCCACTACCCTTACATCATAAATATGGGAGTATGAACTGTTTAAGCACGCGCTCACCTACTACCATTCAGCTTTGCAGCTAGGCTGTCCGCCCTAGCCAATAATTTGTAATGTTATTGATAACTATGCAAAAATAAGCGAAGTATTATGGACATCAATAGAGCCTATCATTTTTTTAATCCACAAGAGATATGGCATATAGCCCATTCTAAATGCATTAAAAAGAGCAAAATCAACACTTAACTAAGATAATCCGCTATGGTCTTCATTTCAGGAGGCACTTGCTCGAAGTGAAAGCAAGACAGTTAAGAATCTACTACTATCGATCACCTGATTTATTTATTGTCAATAAAATAATTTGAATTTCACTTATACTATTTCAAGCAAATTATTTTATTGAATAAATAGTTCATATGTGTAGACGATCACATATTAAATGGTCAAAATACGAGGACTCATAGTTTAATAGAGTTTCTGTTTAGCTGCTGTAGGGTGGTGAGAGCTAATTGGCGCTATGATTCTGGGATGAGAGTTTTTTGATGATCGAAAAAATATGTCAGGACTTTTCCGAATTTTGTACTGTAGATTAGATCATTGAGGCTGTACTACTTGGGTCGGAAGAAACATGGTCCGAACACAACACTGAGATTGTAGGCGGACATGCGGTTATACTCCATTTGGGCCACCACATACTCACTCAGAAAAATAATCATGAGCACAAACACCTTCTGGTTGACATAGTCCATCATACCATATATTTCTTTAACCAAACTATTTAAATCCTCTTCTTTAAACTTGACTACTCGGTCATATATAGCATAGTTGAAGAGGGGCAGCTTTAAATTATTCAGTATTTTCTTCAGCAAGCCTAAATTACAACAAATCTACCAGATACCACTAGAATATCCTTTTCATCTTAGATGCAAGAGAGGTTATTTTTCATTATCAAATCTTACATTCTTTATAACTCATCGTAACTGCAAGTTTTGCGAAAAACACCTTCGAATTTTAGCTCATCAGGATTGCGCACTAATCTCGCCAGTAAACGAAGAATGATAACAGGGTATTTACCTGAGTACAAGTCCTATATTACTGGATGCCTACATAATCATTTATCTTTTTGCCGTATAAGCCGTTTTCAATGATCTTGATGCTGTTTTTGTTGTGAATGACAGTAGAATCGGGGTCTTCGCCCAGTGATCTCATTAATTCTCCATCTACTTCTTTGAGGTCTGAAATTTTTTATATATCCAAAAAGAGCTAGTCACAAAGGCGGTAAAAAGCACCAAAAGAACAGATCTCAATGATTTTCACCACGAAACTTCCATCCACAATGTATACTCTCCGCAATCTGCGAAAAAAATGCTCAGGCCATTTCTATAAAGATTTACGGAAGGTGATGAAATCAACGAAGCATGAGTGAATATAGGCGATAGCATATGTTTGATCACTGTTGTTGTAGAAATGATCAATTTCATGAATCATAAAGTCCTCAATAGCTTCCCCAAGATCATCTTTATAGAGTTACGCCCGATAGTAAAAGAGATTAGGAGTTGGATCTCCAGTGCTTTAAAAAATGCCGAGGTTTCTAACTTCCTAAAAATCCGTATTGAGAATGTTCTGTATTCGTTAATTGAAGATAGGGTTATTGTCAGCTATAAGTTGATAAGAAGATGGACATCGCTGCATATGTTGCTATGCGATCACTTTAGCATTGATTTACATTTAATTAGAAAAGGAGGTAATAATTATAAATTATAATGATACTCATATCATACCCTTAGAGTAGCGAAAATAAAGACAGAAATAACATGCTTTTATATTAATATTAAAAGAATATTATAAATTTATTATACTTAATTACTAGGGAGTTGGATATGATATATTTGCATATTAATATTCGGAGATCAATTAACTGAACATATATTTGGTTTTATAACTTACCTTCACTTCCATTAAGCTTGTTCTTCCATGCGTCCTTAAATTATTATAAGAAACTCTTATAATTGATTGTAAAATCATATATTGGCAAATTAATATAGAAAATAAAAGATCTGCTTTCATCCCTCTATTGTTATTGATTTAACAATTTGAAAGACTCTCCACCATTTATCCATCTTCCTTTAAGGCATTCCTATCTCATTTAAGAGCCTTTCACGCCGACTTCATTTTTTGATTGATTTAATACGTTATATAATATTTTTTGACATGTTTTATTTTTACCAAAATTAGGAAATGTCTTTTGAGTGGGAGCAAGCATATCGTCTGTTAGTAGAGAATTACGGAAAATTGGCTGAAGATTGCTCGAAAGCAGTTCTCCTCAGCGATTCCTTACGTGTTAAAATTGAGATCATTACAAAGGAAAACGAGCAATTAAGAGCTAAAAAAATGGCTAGGTGGTTTGCAAATGAGGCTAACCAAGTTTCCTCACTATTCCCTGCCCACCTGGAACCTGAGGGATAATTAACGATCAAATCAGAAAAGCTGATAAGTCGACAAATTCGAAAGCAGAATTCGAACTCTAATGAGTCGAGGAACTAAGGAGGCAGCTATGAGTGTACCTACCCGGGGTGTGAACGTAACTACGGTTCCTCAGTGTCAATGAATCTACACATCAAGCTAAAGCATAATGGGGGCACTAAGAAAGAGCGTGAGGCTTATGCAGTAAGAAAATTGCTATTTAGAAGGCACTGTTAGATGCTGAATAGAGAGGAGAAGAGCCGCCACACTTAGACATTAATTTGCCGCCTAACTTCATCTAGGTAACTATGGCGTGACTAAGGAATTTAGAACCAGCTACGAGTACATGAAAAAGTACAGTATGTGATGATTCCACCAACCCTTTTGATGCATTCATTTTAATGCAGCCAAATTATCAACTCTTAAATTTTTTTTATCTTACCGCGAATAATGTTGCTCAATATTTTTGACGGAATTCTTTGAGCCTGATTAATTTGGCCGTAGTAATTCTTTATCATATTTTGAGATGAATAATTGAAGAATAAAATTTATTTTTTTGCAAAAATGTAAATACAAGTAATTAGTAGGATTATTTTTGTGAAGGAAATAAGATATTTATAACTGAAGATAAATTGTGCTATTAAAACTGCTCCAGATCAAGATCTCAAAAGAATTTTAATTCCATCCACTGCTTTAGACTTGACAGTATTCACAATGTCAAAGAAATTCTCGCATTATCGTAGAAGAAGCTGACATTGGCATCAATACTGCATGACATGTTTTCTAACAAAAGTAAATTTACCATTGGATTATTATTAGTCTCAATTTATATATCATATTGAACTATCATAATATCTATCTTTGGATGGCAACTGTGAATACTTAGGCACTCAAACAGTACGTTGAAGATAACTATGAAAGCAAGGTTGTTCCTGCTCTCATTGAGTACATACGCATTGATAATCTATCAAGGACTTATGATCCTTAGTGGAACACTAATGGGAAGTTAGAAAAGGCAGCTCAGTATATACTGAATTGGGTGGAAAATCTGAAAGTGGAAGGACTCACCATTGAAATCATTAAAGATGAAGGATATTCTCCCTTGCTCTATACTGAAATAAAAGGGCAGATACCGTATACACTCTTCTTTTATGGTCACTACGACAAACAACCACCAATGGTAGGGTGGATGGAAGGAATTGGTGCAACTAACCCCAAAATTATCAATGGCAAGCTCTATGGCCGTGGAGGTGCAGATGATGGATACTCAACATTTTCTACAATATTAGGAATAAAAGCTTTGCAGGAGCAAGGTCTTCCTTTACCACGTTGCGTTATGATTACAGAAGGAGATGAATAAAGTGGAAGTGGTCATATGCCACATTATTTATAAAAACTCAAAGACAGAATTGGAGAGCCTTTTGCTTTTTTTTGTTTAGATTCTGGAGCTCTTGACTATGAACGTATGTGGTTGACAACTTCATTGAGGGGCAATTTAGTCGCTACACTTAAAGTTTAAACCAATTAGATTGGATTGCATAGTGGATCTTATTCAGGAGTCGTACCAAGTGTTTTTAGAATTCTTCGCATGCTGCTAAACAGACTGGAAAACCCCATTACAGGAGAAGTTAACAAAGGATTTTTCAAAGACATTACTCCTGATCGATATCGGGAAAACGTAGAAATTGCAGAATTGATGGGTGATTAGGTGTACAAACATTTTCCTTTTGCTTAGGGAACAAAACCTCTAAGCTAAAATGCTCTTTAATGTTTGCTGAGGAGAAATTGGTATCCCACTTTCACTCTCACTGGCCAAACAGGTTTTCCTGAATCTGAATCAGCAGGAAATGTTTTGGTGCCTTCAATTTAGGTAAGATTCAGCGTTAGACTGTCTCCTAATTACCCATCCGCGGAAGCTGAAGCAACTCTAAAATAAATTCTTGAAACTAATGTACCTTATAATGCCAAGGCAACTGTTCATAGTGTTCGTGCTTCTGGAGGATGGAGCTCTATAGAGTATGAACCTTACTTCTAAAAAGCTGTAAATGAGGCCTCCGATATATTTTATGGAAAGAGGTTGCTGAGTATGGGAGAAGGAGGGGCAATTCCATTGATGGTTCAATTACAAAAAATGTGGCCCGGGAGGCAATTCTTAATTACTGGAGTATTGGGTCCCAACTCAAATGCTCATGGACCCAACGAATTTCTAGATATTGATTATGTCAAGAGATTAACCTGTTGTCTAGCGTATGTTGTGGCAAAATCCAGCGAACATCTTCAAAAAAAGCAATGATGAAATTATAATTAACTTAATAAGCCTCTTTTATTCAATATTAATGCTCAAGAATTTTTAGGAGAAGCAAAAGGAGAAAGAAAAAGGTAGCTAGCCTTTGATTGTAGCAGAGAAAAAACCAAAAAGAAACATGGCTACTTTGCGGCTTGAAAAGGATCTTGCCTCCTACCAAGATGAAAAGATATATTTTGTCGAATTGCGATTTCCCAATTAAGCATCACTTCAACTCATAAAAGTCATTGTTTCGCCACAAAGCGGTTCGCCTTATGAAGGTTGCCAGGTAACTTTTCAGTTAACTTTTCCAGACACGTATCCAATGGATCCTCCAAAATTGAAATGTTTGGATAAAATTTATCACCCAAACATCAACTATGAGGGGAGTGTATGTTTACCCCTTGTGCGATAGGATTATACTCCTACAGTTAACTTATCAATGATAATATGTGGCCTCATTTTTATCATGACTTACCCGAATGGAGATGATGCGCTTAATCCTAATATAGGTGATCTGATGATAAAAGACCCTGCCATGTTTAGTAAAATAGTTGATTACACTATATATGGACGTTCATTCGAAAACAAGCAGTATGATAAACTGAAAAACAAAATAAAGCCAAAAGAAGGAGCTTTTAGTCAAGTTCTCGGATGGTTTCAAGGCAAAAAAGAGTGATCTAATCAATGTTCTTCAAGTGATTGCCTTGATGTAAAAATACAAATATTAATCTAATCCTATATTTCAATTAATGATCAACTGAAATACTTCATAGGTCTCGATAGGCAGTTCCTTGCAGTTTTATCCCATAAAATCTTATAGTTTACTTGTATTGGCTTGGAAAAAGCTAGTTCCAATTCCAAAATTACTGAAAACCTTCAGCTACTGCTATCTCAAGCGAATCTCTGCGTTTCCGAAGATAATGTAGAAATCATCATATGTAACTACCTGCAAAGGCGAATCGGTCTTTGGATAATAGTCTCGACGATTATTGAGGTTGAAGATAAAGCCTCGTCCAGGTTTGTCTATGCGATTTTTTTATAGAGGAAAGTAAGAGTAGCCACCGATGATTGTGCCATTGCTGAGTTGAACCAACAGTAGCAAGTTATATTTCTCGTTAATGTAATGATGAAAGCCAGTGGTGTTATGCTTGTCATATTTAAAGAGGAGTTTGCTATCGATTTTATCAAACTCAACCACTCTCTACAATTTCTAGAATAGCCATTTTCGATAAAAGTTTTATTTCACAATTTATGATCCCTTCAGCAGGCCAGAGTACTTAAAATATTTGGATATCTAAATTTTGTACTCCTCAAACATCTCCTCTGATTGGTTGGTAGATGGGGATCTAATTCCACTGACCTCCGTTAGTAATTTTTCAAATCGAAAAGATCTAATTTTCACTTCTTCCAATTTTTGGGTTAGTTATTGGCATTGATCTTTTAGCTTAGTGTTTCCTAAAGTCATCATTTTGACCTGAATTTCAATATCCTTTTTAAGTTTTTCATCAGTAAAGTTGTTGTTCTGGAGAAAAAGCTTCAGTTTTGTTATTTCTTAGCGAGATTAGGCAAGTTGCGCTTTTACCCAATCTAACTTCCTCATGCTGCTAGATATTTTAGCACCGGATTTCTTAGTTATTTTATTTTGAAGATGTTCAATTTGTTTTTTTAAAGTTTAAACCTACCTTTGAGTCTCTCTAATTTCTTATCGAAGATTGTTCTCCACCATCTCTCTATCAACTAATTGCTGATGGAGTAATGAATTTTCTTTAATCAATTTGTTGCACTCTTCTTGATATCGATTGGTTGAAAGTGATGATTATAAAGATTAATTCATTAGGATATGTTCATGCACTAACTTTTCAACTGAATGGCTGTTGTTAATCAAATTTTATAGATTATTAATTCGACTGTTTAATTTAATAAGAGTTTCATCTTGAATTGATTTCCTTTACTTTTCTGCCTATTCAGAGGGAGGAATGTTTTCAGCGATTGACTCTTTTATTTTGTTGAGATAATCATTGTTTTTCTTTTTTTATAATTACATTTTGAACAAAATGTCATTAATCTTATCCGCCATTCAACTGTACTTTATAATTAGATATTTATAAATACTCTATTCGAATCAAATATAAAACACTTGGGTTTCTAACAAAATCACAACTTTATTTAGGACATCTCAGGACTACTCTCAATCATGTCACCATTTGATGATAAGTCTTATTCTTCCTCCTATTAGCTTCCACCTCCCCTTTACCGTAGGAATTTTTCATGAAGTTTTTAGTATTTCTATTGCTCTAGCACAAGTCCAAGAGTTTTTTTAAGTTCCTGATTTTCACGACGATATCCATTCAGATCCTTTTCAAATTAACCTATTTTGCTGACTGACCTGTCAAATTCAAGGGACAGTTCATGATTCAAAATTTTAGTTTTTTGCAGTTCTTTCTCTCTCTATGCTAATTCTCCCTGCAATTTACGAATTTATTCATCATGTTTCTTAATTTGGTCAGGCGATGATTCGCGTAATGATTTATCTGCTTTGACTTCCTCCAAAGCTTTAGTCATGGCTGCATCAGTTAGTATTTACTCTCTATTGACTGAAATGCTTGATTGAGCTCTAAAGTTAGTTAATATTCCTTCTGTCGACACTGTGTTTGATATTCCTTGTAAGTTTGCTAAATTTCTCTGTTGACTCTCTATATTAGATTACAGTAACCTCTATTCCATGTCTTTCTCTTATCAAATTCTGCTTCTATATCTCAGATATTCTCAGTTGTTAAGTTAATTCTTCACAATCATGGAGAAGCTTCTCAAACTATCTTCTCAGCAATTGATTTTAACGTGTTAGTACTTTCACAGCGCTGTCCTTCTCGATTAAATCCAATCTCATTGCGGAATACCTTTAGTGAGATGGGCGGTATTGTTATACTAATGCTGATAGCCTCTCTAACTCTTTCTCCTTGCGGCATAATGCGGACTCAATCTTATAAATGAGACTACGTTGTTTTTGAATCGTATCTATCTCTTGCTGTTCTTTTTCCAATTAAAGAATCAGCTGTTGCTCGTTCGTCTTCATTGTGTTTATAATATTGAGCTGTTAGTACGAATATCATCATGATCTTTTAAACAGACGCGGACAGTAGTCTTTCAATCCTTTTAAGCACATTATGGCTCGCTACCATAAACTTAGTTTTGCTTTTGAATTGCTTTTCTCTTCTATGGGGATATCTATGGAAACTGGGATTGGCTTGTCTTCGGAATATCCCTACATAAACTGTTTGGCCAATTCCTTCTCTTTCCGTCTTTGTTCCTTTTTTAAAATTTTGCATTCATTGATCAGCTTGTTGCACTATGCTTTCATCTCCGAATCAAGGGTAATTACTTTCTCGAAATCTGTGATTGCTTCATCATACAATTTGGTCATCTTGCGAGCTACTCCCCTTCTGTAGACATTTTTAACATTGGCAGAATCAGAAGCGAGTACCTGATCAGCAAAAGTTATGGCCATACTGTATCTCTGCAACTTGAGGTTGCATAGAGCTAAGTTGGAATAGGCAGGGCGAATTGTTTGCTTTAACATGTCAGAAATATCCTGCCTCAGCTAGTGTTGTTTCACGTTGTGCTTGAGTATATACTCAAATGTCATTACTGCCTTTGAAAACTCTTTGGAAGCATCTTCCCATTTGTTTTAAGTTAAGAGCCGTCGACCCACCTCGCAGCACTCTTGAGCGATATTTTGTTGCCTCTTGAACTCTCCAATTGGATTTTCCTCCTCTTGGCCTTTAGTTAGAAGAGAAACATCTTAATCCATGTTTTCCTCTTCTTCTTGAATGATTCTGGCAGCTTATTTTTAAATATTTGTATTCGTCATAATATAATAAACGTGTCATCTGTCATGTTAACATAAGCTTATTGTCCAAAATATTAATTTCCGCATATTGACATACAAAAATCAAGCAACAAGTTCCTACTAGAGATCGCTTTTCTACTTGAGAAGTCCTTAGGACTTTTTCCTTTACTTACCGTATTCCTCAATGGGGTAACTCAGGACGATTAATGAGCTCAAAAGGCAGGCAACTCCGGGGATAAGTATCATTGTTAATCTGATGAAAGAGGAATCAGAGTCTGAGATATCTTTTGTTTCCTTTGAATATGCCTCGGTGTTTCCGATTAAAAAGATTACTATTCCTGATGAGAATTTATCCAATAAAGAATAAATTCCGAAGACAAAGGCACCAGTTTTAGCCTTTGCTCCAACAACGTCAGAAATCAAGTTGATACCAGTTGAAAGCACCAGTGACTGCGATGCTCCTAAATAAAATTAAAACTACCGATAATAAGGGACAATATATACATAACCCATGCTGTCTATGCAGTAAGAAAAGCCATTCCTACCAGGCAAACCATACAGAGAGCAGTGCCTAAAAATAAGGCTTTCTTGCGGCCAAAAGTAGTATAAAACCAGTTGAGACGGGTGCTAACCACCACTGAAGATGCATAAGCAATCATGGGTACAAGTGCTAGGTTAAAAGACACATGCTCATCATCGCCAGATCCATTCATTCTGAGTACATCCATCAAAAAGAACGGTAAGAGAGTACCAAATATGTTAGTGTACAACCTTACACACATATAACAGACTCCAAAAAGGTAGAACTTGGGCATGTAAAACCAGTCTTTTTTCGATTCCCGACGCACAAGCGGATCTCTTAGGCTTACATCATCACTGTCACCAGTGCTTAATTCTGATAAATTTGATACTAGATTGCGATCAAATGCGCGTTGATCTGCAACTTCCTGTTTCAATGTCTCCTGTTTTTCAGTGCATATTTTTGTTAGTTTCGGTTCATTAATCTTTACAATGAAAAAGATTGAAGCTACTAATCCTACTCCAAGCGACAAATAAGTGATGAGTTTATACTCAAGCTGAGGGTTACCCATGCTTGAGAATATAATGAGTCCTATGCCTAGAACTGTAAAGTTACTGATGAAGGTAAACAGGTTACGAAGATTGTTAAGTTTATCCTATATCAATTAAAGTTTACTCTGCGTTTACGGGAACACGTGAGAGCTGGTACTAGACTCATGTGACTTATTTGCAGAGCTGCCCATCCGATATTGAACAAGCCCGGGAATATGGTATAAAAGGCATATTCATTACCCACATTATCACTTGAAAAGCCGCTGAACAGCGGAATAAAGCAAGAAAAAACAAGGATCAATCCCGCAATGTACCAAGGTTTACGCTGACCAATGGGAGTATGATAGCGATCAGACAACATCCCAACAATCGGAGTGGCTATTCCATCACAGAGTTGCCCTGCAAGAAGCGCACTAGAAGCAGCATCTGTCTTGATAATTTTTTTAAGAAAGAAGAATAGGTAGTTAAACCAGCAAGCTGCGACCAGATCGTTAATGAAGTGGCCCACTCCATAAGCCCAGATATGCAATTTTGAAAGCCCATCGAAGCGGTTATCAGTCAAATCTGTAGGAATAGCCTGAGCATCTCGAGTATCTACCTAGGTTAGAACACTGTCCTTTAGGCCTTCCATGAGATAAGAATTATTATCATAAAATGACCTAATTTTCCAATGTTATACTCATTTGTAAGAAACTGACACGAATTAATTTAACCCCTTACATTTTGATATTCAATAAGTTTATTTCGAAGAGCAAGCAAACAAAATAATAAATATCAGACAAAAATTAGGTTTATTCTTGTAAACTAAACATTTTGCTTATTTATCATCAATACCAAAATACAAGCAAATATATTTTATTTTTCAGTTTTCAGTTTTCAGTTTATATGTCATTTTATTAGATATAAACTCATTTTATGTATCAAATTACTCTTCCATAATAATGATAAAAAATGAATATTATATTAAAATTTAAAATTTATATAATTTATACGATGGGGGTTCTGAAGAGATTGATATAAATCTCACTTTATTTGCAGTTATGCATTGCTTAGCTCATTTTATCATGGCAATCGGAAATGCTGCCTTTCAACCATACTTATATGGAGAAAAATACTGTGCAGGTCATATAGTGTGGGATTGATATGTTTATTAACCATTTTTAT
>Ga0302280_1001204_pt1 | contig 21710 bp, 18 predicted proteins | sample III_Fen_E1_1_FD_198771 | JGI IMG/M metagenome (GOLD analysis project Ga0302280, IMG submission 198771) | Peat permafrost microbial communities from Stordalen Mire near Abisko, Sweden - III_Fen_E1_1 | ecosystem: Environmental > Terrestrial > Soil > Wetlands > Permafrost | place: Sweden: Abisko... | reverse complement strand
ACTCAAAACTAAAGAAATTTTATCAAAAACTTCTTACTAATGGTAAAGCTAAAATGGTCGCCATTATTGCCAGTATGCGAAAACTATTAGTTATCTTAAACACCATGATCAAAACTGAACAAAATTGGCAAACTGTCTAAAAAATTACTTGAACTTTATCACAACCGCTCTTTATAAAAAAGAGGCGAATAATTATTTTACAGTGTAAATCTCATCAAAGGTTCCGCCATCAGCGAAATGTTTCTTTTGGGCCTCTTTCCAGCCGCCAAAAAGATCGATGGTAAATAAATTAACCGGTTTAAATTGACTGGCATACTTTTGAGCGATCTGTTCATTGCGTGGGCGATAATAATTCCGGGCAATGATGTCTTGACCTTCATCGCTATATAAGTATTTTAAGTATTCAGTAGCAATTTTTCCTGTACCATGACGATCCGTATCACGCTCAACCACAGCCACAGGTGGCTCAGCCAGAATACTAACCGATGGGATAACGATATCAAATTTATCAGGGCCCAATTCATTAACAGCCAGATAAGCTTCATTCTCCCAAGCAATAAGCACATCACCAATGCCACGCTCAACGAAAGTCGTTGTTGAGCCACGCGCCCCGGAATCAAGCACAGGAACATTTTTATAAATATCACCAACAAATTCCTTAACCTTGGACTCATCCCCATTAAACTTCTTTAAGGCATAACCCCATGCGGCCAAATAATTCCAACGGGCCCCGCCAGAAGTCTTAGGATTTGGCGTAATCACCGATATACCAGGCTTAGCCAGATCATCCCAATCCTGTATATTCTTAGGATTGCCTTTGCGCACCAGGAAAATGATGGTCGAAGTGTACGGCGTGCTATTATTAGGTAAGAGGCTTTGCCAATTCTTAGGCAATAGCCCTGATTTCTCAGCAATATTATCAATATCATACGCTAACCCTAAGGTCACCACATCGGCATCCAAGCCATCAATGACTGCACGCGCCTGCTTACCACTGCCGCCATGAGATTGATTGATAATAACATCATCACCTGTTTTATTTTTCCAATACTTGGCAAATGCCTTGTTGTAATCCTCATATAATTCACGGGTCGGATCATACGAGACGTTAAGCAAGGTGATTTGCTTGGCCCATGCTCCAACAGTTAAACTCAGCAATACTATAAAAGCTATCACTAAATTAAGAACATATTTAGATTTCATAATTTCCTTCTTTCTATAGAGTTTTTATTCTAATCAATTAGAGACTTAATTGCAACGCTAGTTGGCAAAAATATTTAGAAACTTAATTGCGCTAATCCAGTAAATAAGTTTTCAGTCTTGCGGTCATCAGTACTAACACCATTTGGTGCACCGCGCCGATATTTCGTTTGTTCAAAATCAGCTGCTAATTTAACATTCTTGTTTAAATACCAGTTGATACCCGTGCCCCATGTATTCTCTTTTGATATCGATGTATTCAAGTTAGAAAAATTCTCACTAAAAATTGAACTATCTAGCTTCAATTCACCCACACGACCAACTAGTTCAAATGCCCCCCAATGGCCGCTCTTTAAATCAAAATCATGACGAGGCGTTACACCGTTATAGGAAGCATCTTCACCAGTTAAAACATAGGAGCTAGTTACTTCCCAAGCCCTATTGGTTGGTTTAATCCGAAAATAATTAGTACCAGTTGTCTTTTCTAACTCTGTTTGGGAATTAACCTTTTCGGCAAGAATGCCCAATGATTTGTAATAATAGTAAGCTTGCGGTGAGGTGCGAATTTGTGGCCCTGCGGCAGTGACACCAGTATTATAAGCAAAGACAGGCGCCTGACCAGGGGATATATAGATCGGAAGATCTGAACCCTTTCCTTTACCATAACTAGCAGCGTAACCAATCCCTAAACCTTTTAATTGTTCAATGTTGGTATCCTTAAATGGTTTTATAAAAATACGTCCAGTTCCACCTTTTTCATTGGTGTTACCAGGAGCTGAAGCCCATCCACCATAATTATTTTCTTTGTCAGCGGCATTATCAAAAATACCTCCTGCATAATTGACGATATCATCAAATAAGCTTCCACTTAATTGCGCCCCAACATCACGCTGAGGAGACAGATTGCTCGTTAAACCTAATTCTGTAAATGAGGTATAACGAGTGTCCTGTAAATTCTCAAGATCAAAAGGTGTTTTGAATTTACCCACCTTGATGGTAGCTTGTGGAAAATATTTCCAAGATAACCAAGCATCTTGAAGAGCTACCGCGTAGCCACTTGGAGAAGTAGCAATAGTTGGCGCGTTACCAACCGCTCCGGCGGTTTCGCTATAAGTATTAGCGTAACCAAACTCAGGTTGTACAAAATAATCAAAATCACGCGCCACTGTTCCTTGAATAATAAGCCTGACGCGCCGAGGAATAATGCTGCTGGAATACCCTAACTCACCTTTTTTATTATCAGCGAATTCACGGGCTACCACCTGGGTATAACCACCAAGCTTAAAGCTATAATTATTGTCCGGTGATTTAATAGAGAAACCATCCTTGGCATTAGCCGTAATAACAGGTGTCGTGCTTGCCGCAGCAGTTGAATCTTCCTTATTATTTTCAAGTTGACGCTTTAGAATAGCTATTTGTTGTTCAAGATTGTCCAGGCGTTGTTCTAATGATGATGTGTCACTGCCTGTATCTGCCCAAAGAGGTTGAGACACAATACTGCTTGCCAAAATAAGAGCGACTGGCAATGCTTTAAATATTCTTTTCATTTTTTACCTTTCTTTTATTTACCCTTTTTCCCTATGGATTTAGTAGATTGTTAGTTTAAAAAAATTTAGATCGTATAATTTAAGACATTTTGCCCGACTGATGCACGCTCAATCACATCAGCCAAACTAGTCTTATCTAAAATATTTGACATCGCATCACGAACCTCCTTCATGATCATTTTAATTTCGTTCGTTTCCTTAGTTTCACCTTCAAAATAGATCTCAGAAAAAGAACCATCAAGGGTTCGAATAATATCTCCGACGCTGATATCCTGCGGCTCCTTGGCCAGGACATAACCTCCACCCTTGCCCTTTTTGCTATTTAAAATCCCGCTTTTTCTTAACTCGAGCAAAATGGCTTCTAGAAACTTTTTAGGAATACGCCCTTCACGGGCCAAATCTGTAATTAAAACCGGAGTGGTTTCATAACGCTTAGCCAATAAAATAGCGGCCTGCAAACCATAGATTGTTTTCTTTGAAATCATAATATCTCCATTGAGTCTATGGGAAGTATAGACTATTAATTCTGATTGTCAAGATAAAAAAATTAAAAAATGGGAGAATTTTTAAGCGCAGGCTTAATTCCTAAAAAATCATCAATATCCTTAATCGGCTGAATATCAATAATCACCGGAACAAAACCAGGGGCATTTTTCAATCGCTGGAACATCGCCGCATCCATATGAAACTTAATCGAAACCCCGGCATTGCGTGTTTGCGAATTCATATTCGCACGGGTTAAGTCAATACCACCGTTTGGATTTACATAAGATATGTTGGCATTATCCGACACTTGGGCCAGGTCAATTAGAAAATTATAAGGCCCAGAATATGCGTTGGGACTGGCTCCAAAAGATCTATAAAAATCTTCATCTTGAGGTTGAGAAGCGATCAATAATTTCTTAAGTTTAGTATCGGTTCTATGAATCAACTCTAAAACCACGGACATTAAGACCTTTTGCAAATCAATGCTTTCGCCTTCAGTGGGTATATGATGATAATCATTGTTGATAAATAATCCTTGATTAGGACTATCAAATTTTGAAACAATGCGAGATTCTAAATAAAATTGATGAACAAGTTGCTCTGCTTGCAAATCAAAAGCCTCTTTAAAATCAGCAGGAACTGATGCTTCCCTTAAATAAGCTTCACCAGACTCATGTGAATATGAAAATACGACATATCCAACCTTATCCTTAAATCGATCACTTAAATTATAAACATCAATAATCAGACATTCTCCTTTACCAACCACAGCTCTTCTTAAAGTAAATAATAACTGTTGATTAAGAAATTTACTTCGCGCATGACCACTTTCTATTAAGTCATCCATATCCAAGATGTTTGTAAGATTCATGGCATGCTTTTCATGAACAGCCCCTTTCCTTCTATATCTTTCGACAAGCTGACTGGCTGTAAGTATATTCTTACGTAGGATTATAGCCTCTTGTAGCGCTATTGCCTTCTTACCTGTTTTAACAAGAGAAACTTTTCCTTTAGCATTCAATACCACCCTAAGACCCCAACCCTTAAGAAAAAAACCTCGCTTATTTTCAGGAAGAAGGCGTGGACCAATGACCGGAAGATTTATTAAGAAACGACCAGAATCAGGACCTTCGACGCTAATAGAAAAATACTCATCCTCATGCCCCCCTAAATCTTTCTGAAAGCGATATATTGTCCTGTCATTAGAAAAATCCAACGGCAACCCTTTAACCCCAACCTTGACTTGTTTAAATCTTAATGATGGCGTTACCGTAGAAGGCATTTCATTATCTGTTTGCGATTCTCTAGGACTTTTTTCTCCTCTAAACGAAACTCTACTCTTCATTGCTTCATCTTTAAAAACAACCGAATCCATCGCTTTCTTGAACTTTCTATTTTCACTTCTTCTAACTACCAGACGTCCTAAATATATTGACTGAAAGGGATATTTCACTCTCTCTAAAGCTTTTAAAGGGTCAATCTCCTCATACCTAACTGAATCATTTAATTGAGCAAAATTGACTTTAAACTTTTTAATAGCATACTTTTCTTGAGGATTTTTGGGCGTTTCAAAATAATATTGATAATCTTTTTCAAAAAATCTTTTTTGTTTCAAATGATCAGGCTTAACCCTAAAGAAAACTAATGGTCTTACATTCTGATCAGCAGGTTTAAAACCAAAAACATTTACCAGGAATAAACGTAAAAATAAATTTGCATCATTGCGGGACAAGGTATTAGATCGAGGAAAACTCTTAAAATACAACGCCAATAAAAAACGCATTAATCCCTGTCCTTTTAATAGCGAACCTTTGATATCAATACCGCGGAGCACTAAATCTATCGTTCCCTTTTCAAATACCCCATTGATATAAAGATCTGGCCTTCCCCTGGAAGAAGGATAACTTGGACTCACAAATAATCTAATTCCATTGGTCTCAGAAAAATCTTCATCTAATTCAATAGGTTTTGACATTTTAGATGTTATTACACTATAATGATTACCAGTTGTTACCACCTTAACCCTAACATCCATTCTCTGATCAAGTTTTACTATCGATTTAGGAACTTTTGATTCCATATCTTCATCTCTTACAAATTTAACAGAAGCAACGCCCTTCTGAAATTGAAAATTATCAACCACTTTCATTCCTTGCAAATAAACCGGATCAAAACCTGGCTGCTCTGGCACCACCTCATAACTAAGCCTATCATTAAATAAAAGAAAATTTTTTTGAAATTCCTCAATTATTCTATTTTCTTCGGAAGAAGGTTTTGGTTCGTAATAAATTTGATATTTAGGAGCTTGAAATGCAGGATTAGAAATAGGATGAAAAAATACCAAGGGTCGTTGGCCTTGATCAGCTGCTCCAAAACCAAAATTCTTCATTAAATACCATCGTAAAAATATATTTACATTTGAAGGGTATAGGGATTTCGATTCAGGAAATTTTCTAAAATATACACCCAATAAAAATTTAGTTAAGCCCTGACCACGTAATATATCAATCTTATTTAAAAAAACATCCCGCAGCGCTAAAGGACTGCCCAAACCATAGACTAAGGCATCAAAAATTCCTCTTCTATCATTATTTTCCAAATATAACATAAAACCTTTACGATCTAATTGTGGTTCCCCTTCAAGATTAGACAAAGCAGGAATATTATCATCTAAATAAAAGTGAAATTTCCGATCTTTGGCTAAAACTGTATAAAAATTACCGTGAACACGATCAACGTAGATATTGCTAAAGGAAGCTTTATCTAAAACAATTTTTACATTTTTTGCTTTTCTTGGTTGCGTTAGAAGGGAGCGGACAATTTGCGTTGCTGGTGAAAGGTCAATTTTAACATCACTCAATGCACTTTGGTCTGGAACCTGGCTTTCCATATCGTAATCTTTGGGAAGTCTTGTTAATGGGATGGCTAGGAAGGTGGCGCCGCCGGAGAAGTATTTTCTTGGGATTTGCCCCCCTCCCTGACCCTCCCCACCAGGGGTAGGGAATAATGACGAGTCATCTTTTATGTAGTTAAAGACGCCTTTTTTGAAGGCTTGGAGATAGCGGTGGTAGATTAGTTCAACGTCGTTGGGTTCGCTTCTCTGGGTTGAGATTGCCACGTCGCCAGCAAGTACGCGCTGGCCTTCTCCTGTCAAGTTCTTACGTGATCGCAATGGATATATTGACAGTATGCTTTTTTCATATCCTACGCCTGCTACTTTATTCTTATCTGCATAGACTTGTTCTAGGATGCTGTCTTTAATTTTATCTTTGTACCAGGCAGCCAGAATTAGGCTGTTATAAATTTGACGCAATTGGGCGAAGTTTTTGCCTGTGTTGACTTCTTTGGTGAGTTCTGGAATGACGATTTCGCGGGTGATTTGGGAGCCTAGGGCGTTGATGTCTCCCCTCTCCCTGACCCTCCCCACCAGGGGGAGGGAATTGTTATTCGTATGCTTTTTAAGCGAAAGATAATCTTGTTCTAGCATTACTTTCAGCTTTGCTTCCACCACATAGGCTGTGCCGGCTTCTGCGTTTTCATAAATGACGGCTTTGTCTGGGACTATCCATACCTTGTTAAAAGTATTGATCGGGATATTCGTTGTTCCATATTTCTTGGAAGCTTCTTCGTAAATGCGTTTCCAGAATTTCTTGCCTGTCTCATCCTCGGGATAAATCAAGGAAGCGGTGATTTGTTTGAGCATGTAATCTTCAGCCAGCAAGTCCCGTCCCATTTCTGTCAATCCGAACGACGAAGGAATAATCCTATTTTTCTCATATGGGCTTAAATTAACCCACAGGTCTTTTTCAGGAATGGTTAGGCCGGCTAGGAAGTATTTGATTAGTTTGGTAGCTTGTTGCTTTAACTCACCCTCGCCTCCTCTTTGTATTAAAGAGGGAGAAATGTCACCCTTATCTAAAATAAAATCGAAACGGAAAGGATTTTTGGGATCGACTTTGATGCCTTTGAGAATGGCTGGATCAAAAGGTGGACTTAGCGGCACCATCACTCCTGGCGCTGGGAGATGAAAGACTTGGGCTTGGGCATCAGGAATAGGGCCCAAAATATTAATCAAGAATGAAAATAAAAGAAAGAAGCAAAGAGATTGCTTCGGAGTAACCGCGAATGTCCGGCTTGAGGATCTTTTGCTCGGAATGAGAGCAAAGCAAGATCTCAAAATAACACCAATAGACCTGTATCTGGAATATGGGGCTCCATTCATGATTAAAGTATTTACCATAAATATATATAATGCAAGCTGCGGGATAGTGCCCCGGGTAACGCTTTCTAGGATTAATTCCGACGAGAAAATACGGAAGGATTTAAAATCTGGAAAATATAAATTTAATTATTATCTAGGCAAAGCTTTTCGATGATTTTGGCACTGCCGGAAGGCATCGGGTATTTAGTAAAATCTTTGAAACTAACCCATCGATGCGTTGAATCTTTTTTGGGTTCACTTTCTAAAACACAGTCAAATACTGAAAGATTAATTCTAAACTGTGTATAAAAATGCTTCACATCAAACAAATGTTTCGAAGATTTTAACTCAACCCCCAACTCTTCTTTCAATTCACGCCCCAAAGCCTCTTTCTTTGACTCACCTTCTTCAATCTTCCCACCCGGGAATTCCCACAAATCTGCCAAGAGGCCTTTCGATGGCCGTTTCTGGATAAAATAATACTCTCCCTTTTTAATGATGGCAATAACCGCTTGAATATTCTTTATAATCTTCTTTTTTATTTGTGGGATTATTTCCTGTTGACCCAATTTGTAAGCCTTACAATATTTAACTACAGGACAAATAGTACAAACCGGCTCCTTAGAACGGCAAACCATGGCTCCTAATTCCATCAAGGCTTGATTAAAATCACCCACCCGACGGCCTGGTAATACCTTATTTAAGAATTCTTCAATCTGAGCATCTTGTTTCGTATCTGCAATACCAGGCAAGGCCAATAACCGCATCACCACGCGCCTAACATTGGCATCAATAATCGTTAAAGGCATATCGTAGGCAATGCTTAAGACTGAACCTGTGCTGTATGGTCCAAAACCGGGCAGGGAACGAATGATCTTGGGATCTTTAGGAAGAATCCCCTTATGTTCATTAACAAGAATAATAGACGCCGCATGTATATTCTTGGCACGGTTATAATACCCCAATCCCTGCCATTGCTTTAAAACTGTTTGTATGGGCGCTTGGGCTAAATCCTGAATTGTTGGGAAAATCTTGACCCATTTTTCATAATAGGCAATGACCGTATTAACGGTGGTTTGCTGAAGCATGATCTCAGAAACCCAAATTTTATACGGGTCCTTGGTATGGCGCCAAGGTAGATCACGTTTGTTTTCGTCATACCAGTTGATTAGATTGGAAGAAAAAGATTGCTTCACTTCGCTCGCAATGACACTGTTTTTTTAAGCATTGTTGATCAAATCAATAAAAAGATTGGGGATAAACAGATGTTGTCCTACTGGTTTACTGATCGTAAACTTAGCTGTCGGGTATTTCTTTGCAGCTTCGCTGACAATGGCAGGAATATCTTCATTCACATGACGGCCAGCATTTAAGAAATTTAAGGTCACAACAATATCAGCGGCTCCTTGAGACACACACTTATCTATCCCTTCAGGAATGGTCGGCGATTCAATTTCTAAAAAAGCAAAATCGACAATATTACCAGGAAGCCGTTGACGTAATATATCGACCAAAGAAGAAACTTCCGCCTTAGTTTGAGGAGAACGACTGCCATGACTGACTAAAAGAATGGCTTTCATTCTAATATAATCTTTAAAGGGTTAGGGGAACGATTAACGAAAATCTTGGCCCCAAAAGAAAAAGGCAAACATACATGAGAACCATCCACAAAAACAACACCTTCCCGCATTAGGGATGTGATGGTAATTTTTTGAGTCACCTTAAGAACGCCCCCTTTTAAATGATAACGTATATTTTTCCCTCGATAAAGCTCCCTTGGCTTATACTGAAAATCTTTTTTTTCCTGTTGCAAGACTTTGCCACCAGCAGAATGAAGCCCACCTGAAGAACCAGCAGCAGTCGCAATCCAAACACCTGATGAACGCTGCTCTTCTTTAATTCTCCCCACGGTCAAGAAATACCGGCTCATGGCACCAGGGTTATGATGGCAAATTAATATATCATTAAGCACATTCATGGATTGCGTGCCATCGCTAAAGGATAGATTAAGACGATTAAATTTCCTAATCTTAGCCTTCCCTGTTAAGACTTTATCTAACAAAGCTTCAAAATTCTTAGGATTACCAGAACAAAAACGACCCACACTCCAGCTTGGATCAGAATTAACCCCCCAAACAATTTCTTTCTTGACCTGACGAGCCGCTTCTAAAAATGTCCCGTCACCGCCAACGGTAATAATGAGATCATAGCGACTATAATCAAGCGAGGTCCCACGACAGGCTTTAGTAAATTTCAATTTCCTATGCTTTAAAACAGCTTCAACATAAGACAGGCTCCAAAAATGATTCTCATGCGTACGCCGGAAACGCTTGATCTCTTCGGAATTCAATAATCCCTCAAGCTGCGCCAAACGCTTGCGGTCACTTAGAAAATACCCAGCATAGGTGCTATTTTTATACAGTAATAGAATGTTCATACTTTTATAAATTCAACTTTCGAATCAATTTCTTTAAATGACTTGTAAATGGCATCCGCTTCTTTTAAAAAGGTAGCTGGTAAAGATGTTTCTAAAGCCAAGCAAAAAAGACCAGCAGCTTTGGCTGAACGTATGCCAAAAGGAGCATTCTCAAAAACAACTACTTCTTTAGAATTCACTTTAAGCTCAGCAATTGCTTTTAAATAAGGTTCCGGATGCGGCTTGCCATTCTCAACATCAGAACCGCAAACAGTCACATCAAAAGAATTCCATAATTCCTTAGGAAGAAGCTTTTGCGCTTCATGACGAGAACTTCCAGTCACTAACGCTAGTTTAAACCCTTGCGAAACAGATCTCTTTATAAATCCCCTGCTACCTGCTATAAATTTTCTTTTAAATATCTGCTTAAATAATTTTTCTTTTTCTTTAAGAAGCTTCTGAGCAATTTCCTCAGTATAAAGCTCTCCTTTTTCAATAAATAACTCACGGACACTGTCTATACCCTTTTGCCCTTCACGCTTATAAATATCTTCATGGCTAGCCTTTATTCCCTTAGAAGCAAAAATTGTCCTCCAGGCTCGGAAATGACATGGCATTGTATCTGTGATAACACCATCCATGTCAAAAATAAGCGTTGATATTCGAAATTGCATGCGGACTAATTCTTACCTTGCTCTTGCTGGAGGCTTTGCACCATTTGATCAAGCTCACGTTGTTGACCAACAACAACCTGATGAAATGATTTTTGACGTTCCGTATACTCATCTTTTTCAGCTTTTTCCTCTGCGGCCTCAGCTTTTAATCTAGCTTTAATTTTACGGGCGATCCTATCCTTCTCATGCTGACGTTCTTTTTCTTTGTCTGATTCGGCCTTTGCTTCAGCCTTTTCTTGCGCTAACTCAGCAGCAACACCATTCTCATACCTTGTTAAAAAATTTTTGCGTTCACTATAGGAAGACTCCTTCCAATCCATTCCGTATTGTTTTAAAAACGAAAATCTTAGAAAAAATGGTGCATGTGAAAGATCTTGACCAAACTCTTGTTTTAATTGCGCTTCTATATTCTTCGCAAAAGACAAAGATGCCATCATCAGAAAAATAATTAGAAAAAATAAAACTTTACGCATAGACCTTTTTCCATTCTTCCCATCCACCATCAATACTATAAACTTGGCTGAAGCCCTGATCGGTAAAATATAGAGCCGCGCGTTGAGAAGAAATTCCATGATAACAATAACAGATCAAAGGTTTTTCCTTGTCTGTCTTCGTTAAAAAATCCTCAATATTGTCATCATTGATGATCTGAGCGTGATCTATATGCCCTTGTGCATAAGCGTTCGGATCACGCACATCAACAATGGTTACAGCATTACCAGTGCTCATGATTTCATGTGCCTCTTGGACGCTGATTCGCTTAAATGTATCCATAATTAATTATACCATATTAGATCTGACAAGGCAGGAAAATACGAAAAGTTGAACCAAGACCGGAAGAGCTTTCCACTTCAATCTTACCTTTATGCGCAGAAACAATTTGATGCACAATGGCTAATCCTAAACCAGTACCACCAGCTTCTCTAGAACGAGCACGATCAACCCTGTAAAAGCGTTCAAACACGCGAGACAAATGTTCCGCAGGGATTCCAACCCCATTATCTTTAACTTCTATACGAACATAAATCTTTTCCCATCTGGCTTGAATGCTGATTTTCCCACCAGGAGGAGTGAATTTAACGGCATTATCCAATAAATTTAAGAAAACCTGCTCCATTCGCTGACGGTCAACCAGCACCTTTGGTAAATCTGGAGGTATATCAACCATCACTTGATGATTCTTATCATCAATAATCTTTTTCTCAACAATCATGACTGATTGAACGATCTTGACCAAAGACTCGGCCATGAAGCTCATTTTAACTTCTTTGGATTCTATAGAAGATAAAATCAAAAGATCGTTAACGAGATTCTCCAAACGATAGGTTTGCTTTTCAATAATCTCTAAAAAACGTCCAACTGAAGCAGGGTCATCCTTAAAAGAAGATTTCAGGGTTTCTACAAAGCCTTTAATAGCAGTCAAAGGAGTTTTTAATTCATGCGAGACATTAGCCACAAATTCTGCTCGAACTTTTTCTAATTTCTTTAATTCAGTAATATCATGAAATATAGCAATCAAACTAAGCAATTTATTGTCACGATCCATCACCGGTGAAATCTGCATACTAAAAAAGAACTCTTGGGGGCCAATAATATTAATTTCTTTCCTGACAGCCTGTTTATAAAAAAGAGCTTCTTTAATTGAATCATTGATCTCCTGATTCCAGATCACTTCCCAATACATTTTGTCCTGTGTTTCTTTAGAACGTAACTCTAATAGTTGGCAAAAATTAGGACTGACATGCTTGATCTTTCCCTTGGCATCAATGACAATAACACCCTCAACCATACTGGAGAGTATTGTTTCAAAATTTTCACGATCTAGAGAAGAGGTGCTTAATTGTTTTAAAAAATCATTGTGAACATTATCATAAGAATACCGAATTTGAGAGATTCGTTGTTGATAAAAATGTCGGGAAGATAAAAATACTAGAAAGGCAATAACGAAGACGATTAAAACCCAAAAATACCACATTATTCTATATCCTTAAAACGATAACCAACTCCCCTTACAGTTTCGACATAAATATCAGCTTTACCTAATTTCTTGCGTAAACCACGCACGTGGACATCAACCGCCCGATCAATAATAAATTTTCCTTCCTTCCATACATTATCCAGAATCTGTTCACGTGACCACACTCGACCAGGAGACCTGGAAAGGAATTCAACGATATCAAATTCAATCGAAGTTAATTTAATTTCATGATTTTTATAAGAAATCTTATGTTTTAAAAGATCAATCACAAAATCTCCAAAACTACGCACATTCTCCGAGTTTGAAGACGCTGCTTGTATTTCTGTTACCCGACGGAAGATAGCCTTGACACGGGCCACCAGCACCTTAGGACTAAATGGCTTAGCGATATAATCATCTGCCCCCATCTGCAAACCAACCACCACATCAGCTTCCTCACTTTTGGCCGTAAGCATGATAATGGGAATATGTTTAGTAATTAAATCGCTTTTTAATTTTTGGCAAATTTCGATGCCATCAATTTCCGGCAACATCAAATCCAAAATAATCAAATCAGGCATTCCTTTATGGACATAATCGACAGCCGGAGCGCCATCATACAAACAAACCACCTCGTATGCCTCGCGTTCCAAATTATACGAAATAAGCTCACTTATATCACGATCGTCTTCAACCACCAGTATTTTCTTTTTAGGCATTTTAAAATTTTATATGAAATGTGTTAATTTTAGATGTAGGAATTATGAATTTTAAGTTAAGAAATTTTTCTTTTACTTAGAATCTTTTTTAGCTTTGACCAATGTTCTTGGGCCGTAATATAGCCTGGGCAACAGGAATTCTTACAAAAACACGGATGCTCATCGTAAGTATCTAAATCGTAGCCATAATTGTAGAACAATTCCTCATTCTTCTTAATATCACGAATAGCAGTGACCCAGATATGGCCACGGATGATATCAACCTCACAATTAGGCTCACAGGAATGATTGATATATTTAGCCGTATTATACTCCACATGGCCATCAATATCATATTTTTTGTTGAGAACAAAAATATAAACCGCACCTGTTTGCTGATGCTTTTTGGCATACTCAACCAATTTGGGGCCACGTCGATCCGCCTCTGCCTTGGTTATCTTCTCCCCCACATATTCAATAATGCGCGTGCCTTTGGGGATGATCGTTTTAGCAAATATGCCAAAACCATGAATAGATGATCTTTTCTTTAAAATAAATTTATTTTGCGGCATATTCACCTAAAACGGTTAATAATCTTTCTATCTCTTGCGGCATATTATAAATGTGAGGGGAAACACGCAATTTATTCTTCCATAAGGCCAAATAAAGACATTTCTCCTTCAAATACTCATATAGGCGGGAATTCTGCGACGTGTCTTGATGTGAGAAGACTATAATATTACTTCTTTCCTTCTTAGCAGAAGGACTAATAAGGGTATAGTATTCTCCATTAAGACCATCTACAAAATGATCCACCAAGGCTCGATTATGCTGATGGACATTATCAAGCCCTATTTGCAAGAGATAATCAATGGAAGCCTGCCATGGGGCATAATTAAAAAAATTAGCCGTGCCAAAAACATCGTAGCGACGAGCAGAATGCTCATCTTTTAAATGAATAGGCCCCTCTAAATTTAAACTAGCTTCATCCATCAAACTAATCCAGTAATTCTGAGGATAATTCAATTGTTCACGGACTTCTTTTTTGATCCAACAAAAACCAGTCCCATAAGGTCCTAATAACCATTTATAGCCTGCACAAACAATCGCATCGATTTCCCACCGACTTACATCTATCTCAAAAGCCCCTGCCGCCTGACTTAAATTGACAACACAACTAACATTATTTAAACGGCACAAATGGCCAATAGCCTTTATATCATGTTTGAAGCCAGTGAAACTATGAATTAAGGGAAGGCAGAGTAACTTTGTTCGAGGATTAATCGCTTTCTTGATCTCTTCCGAGGTCAAAACATGTTCTTTGGCTTTAAGCTGATGAATGACCACCCCTTTTTGTTCCAATGATAACCATGGCAATATGTCAGTCGGAAAATCATTTTGCAGCAAAATAATTTCATCCCCTGCTTTAAATTCAAGACCATTAGCCAAAAGATGCAAGCCGTAGGTTGCGCTATTTCCAAGAATAACATCACAGGGATCAACATGAATCAGTCGAGAAATAGTTTCTTTTAGCTTAAGAGGAATTTGTTGAAATTTTGGAATGGTCAATAAATGCACGGCACTTTTCCAAGCGATAGCTTCCTGAAGGGCTAAGTTGGCTTTTTTAGGCAAAGGCCCTTCGCTGGCCACATTCAACCACGTATGAGCAGGATCTAATGAAAAATCTTTAGAGTATTGATTCATAACAACGAGCGGATACTTTTGTAAAACGCCTTGTCTTTAAGATGAGTCAATAACACTTCGACTTCATCAGGATGAACCCAGCGGGCTTCTGGATTGTGAGGGTCTTGAGGCCTTAATTTATTCTGACTGGTTTTAAACAAGAAAAACAACAGCACCTTCCATTCAGATTTGTCATCATCACTATTGAGCCCTATTTTATAACGCCCATAAGCACCTAGGGTGGCTGCCCATTGAAGATCCACAATCCCAGATTCTTCCTTGACTTCACGCATGGCCGCTTCAAGCGGCTCTTCACCAGGATCCACATGCCCTTTAGGCAATGACCATGATGACCCACGCTGATTGACAACTAAAACCATTCCTTGCTGATTAATGACAACACCGCCAGCGGAAACAGTGACCTTACAAGGAACCATAAAAATTTTTACCCATTTCAATGCGCGGCAAACCTTTTCGAACACGATATAAATTAGTGTCCCGTAAAGAATAAACACACCCGCAATATTCCTGTTGATAAAATCCCTCTCGCTTCGAAATATCATACATACGGTCTGCTCCGCCTTTTTTTCGCCAATTATATGTCCAATAAACCATGCCTTCATATCTTTTCGCGGCAGTCACTCCAGATCTATTAATTTGATCCATGTCTTTCCAACGGGACAATCCTAAAGAAGAAACAATGACCTTAAAATCATTCTCAAAGGCGTAAAGAGCGGTTCGCTCGAAGCGCATATCAAAACAAGCGCTGCAACGCACACCTTTTTCGGGCTCAAACTCCATACCTTTAACACGGGCGAACCAATTTGAAGCATCATAGTCAGCGTCGACAAAAGGAATATTCATCTTTTGAGCAAAACGGATATTCTCACTCTTACGCATTTCATACTCTTTACGGGGATGAATATTAGGATTATAAAAGAAAATTGTAAAATTGACACCTGAGGCCCTTAAAGCCTCCATCAATTCGCCAGAACATGGGGCACAGCAGGAATGTAAAAGTAATTTCTTTTCATTCCCAGGAAGTGCCAAATTTTCTCGTATTAATTCTTGTGACATTATCTCCCTACTAAGCACTCCCGTCGTGCTTAAAAAAAATAGGCCTGGTTTTACAACCAGGCCTTAGGATAACTTTTCATTTTAAGCTGCTTTAGTAACATTCACGGCTTGCTCGCCCTTGGGGCCTTGCTGAATATCAAACTCAACTTCTTGACCCTCTTCAAGGGTTCTGTAGCCATCTGATTTGATTGCCGTATGGTGAACAAAAACATCTTTACCGTTTTCCGGTGTGATAAAACCATAACCTTTTTGATTATTGAACCATTTGACCTTACCTTTAGCCATTACCTTGATCCTCCTTATAAATAACACAACTGTTGCATCATTTATACCGTACTGACTTTAAAAGTATGCCTCACTTTTATTTACTTGTCAAATATTTCTTACTGTGTAACGGCCTGGCTATCGGCGGAAGGATTGGTTACTTCCGAACTTTTATTCAAATACACAGACAATGCTTTCCAGGTCTTACGGCCAACCTTACCATCAGCTTTCAAACCATTTTGGCTCTGAAAAGCTTCGACAGCTTTCTTAGTCTTTGGCCCAACATGACCATCAACCTTGCCATCATAAAGCCCAGCATTTTTTAAGGCTTGCTGAATATCTTTAGGCGTTGGTTTTTCTGAAACTTCGGTTGAAGATGCTGGAGCCATCGCAGGTTCAGCAACATCGGTCGATGCGGCTGCAGATGAATTCTCAACCACCACAGGGACAGAATTATCAGCATTTTGAGCCGAGGTGTCTGTCACAGAAACAACATTCTCAGTCGTAACGCTATTCAAATCAGCGTTATCTTCTTTTTGCTTTTTGTTACAACCGATAAAAGTTGTTAACCCAAAAACCACTGCCAGAACCAAGACCAAATTTTTCATAAATCACCCTCAGTGAATAGTGTTGTTAATAAAATCTTATACTTTTATCCTACCTCTGATTTTCCCAATGTCAATTTTCTTTATTTAAATATTTGCTTGCTGTTTTAGAGGGAATCCCAATATTAAAGGCAGATTTGTTACAGGCATTATACTGCGGATATTAAAACTTGCTCCTGTGACTTGCGCAAGGTCGATTTCCTTAGCATTAAAATTATATTTAAAATCTTTTCCAATTTCTTTGTCCTGTATATTCATCCCTTCAGGATTTAAATTGATACCACCCTCTGAGGATGCTTTCATACTTCTATCTTGAAAAGCGATAAAGACCCTGTTTCTTTGCCCTGTATTCTTATCGATATAAGTAACTAATGCAAATCTATACGAAGCACCTTGTATCCTCCATTGTGATAAAAATTCTTTGACGCTCATATCCCTCTCGCTAATGGGATTTACCGCTAAAACCAAAGCCGCATTAGGATTAGCTTTCAATAAATATTCAGAAGAGTGAAGATAGTTAAGACTGATCCCCAGATGCTGCCAGTTCTTATTAAGATTAACAACATCGGGATAACCTTTATCAAATATTCTTCCCCTAAAGCCAGCTTTGATGGCTTTTCTAATTTCTGTCATAACAAATCTGGTTGTCGCTCGAGGAACGAAAGCATCATATAAAAATGGGTGTTTCAAAAATACTACCCATATTTTCCTGGTCTGAAGAAAATCATCAATGAATGAAAATTGCAATAATGTTTGCGGATCAATCCCCTGTCTTAAAAAGGCTTTCACTGACATTTGCCGCCCATCAGCTAAAATCACCGTATCAATCTGATTCGCCTTTTCCAATAAGGGATTTGAAAGCTTTCTTAGAATTATCCCTCTTGACTGCCAATTCCTGAATATGCCAAATAAAGACCTTGGATCTCGAAAGGAACTCTGAGCAAGAACACCTTCATGAAGAGCTGTTTTAATATTCTCGACCATACTATAATGTTTCAGCGGTACTGAGGCTTCATCTCCAGTCGCAATAAAAAAACAATGACGCTTAAAATTAAATTCAATCCTGCTCTCATATTTATCGCTCATCTTCTTTGCCGTACGCACCAGATCTTCCGCTGATCTCATCCCAAAAGCGTATTTAGAAACCAGATCTCTTAAAATATTTAAATCATCCTCGCTACCAAAATTAAGAAGCAATTCATCGAGATCTTCAGTAATTGGTCTATACATATCAAATTGATTTTGGGTTACAAAGAAAATAATCCGTGGAACCCTGGGACATAGTTGCGGATATTTAATTTCAAGACGCATCCTGTTTAACTGCATTAGCTCTGTTTGGGTAAGATTAGAAACGCCCTGCTTTATTAAATATTGACCTCTTGGTGGCAGATTGAAACCATGAAGGTCTTCCACGGGAATTACTTTTCTTAAATAGTGATTAATTGCGCCGATATAATCATTACCTTCCACCTCAATCACATCAGTCTTTGCGATTTCATGAAACAAATTTGAGCCCCGAGGATCATCATTAAATTCAGCGCCAAAAAACTGGGAAGTAAATTTATCAGAAATCCTGGCCGCGACAGCAGCTCTATTCATATCAGAGCTTCTCATCAATGCTTTTACATCATCTCCGGACAATAACCTTGTTAGCTCATCTGAAACAACAGGTTCTGGATTTTGAAGTTTCTTGGCTATATGTTGCATTCTTTTATAATAAATAGCCGCTACCAAGCTAACTACACCGGCAACTAAATATGTAGCGGCCTCACCATTCATCGCTAGATCTGATTTTTGACTGACGGAGGCACGATCCACATGAACTAATAAAATTGTTTTCAAAGAACCATCAGCCTGGCGCTCATAACTTAGCCCAACCTGAATTCCATTTCTTCTAAAAAATGCCACAGAGACCAAACCGCCAGCCAATCCATTCATCAAACGCAGATTACGACTACCTTCACCTAAGACATTAAGCTTAAAATTCTTTCGTAATCTCAACCACTGTTCATAGTCAGCAGATTTTTGATTAATTACCGCACGAAAAATAGCCCCTTTAGCAGCTGGCGTCAAATCAATAACAACTGAGGCCTTACCATCTTTAGAATGCTGGAGAGCATCATGGATAAGCTCATCCATCGTCATATAAAGACGCCTGCCTGGTGATGGATACATAAATTGCCTCACTTGATCCAAATGAAAAAGATCATTTAAAAACATCATCCGTTGCTGTATCCAGCCCGCATCAAATTCTTCTCTAGAAAGCTCATGATTTAGAACCTCTTGAGATAAACCAGACTGCTGATGATAAAAATCTTTCTCTTGAGTAAAAACACTTATCCTCCTTACCCCACTATTATCAGTATTAACTTCTCCCGCTTTCTCTAAGCCAATCAATTTGCGTTCTAAAAATTGCACAATTTCACCACGTGGATCCAAATTATCCCAACTAAATCTTGGATCAGATTCTCCCCCTTCTTCAAACAAACGGATGTACTTGGCAATCAAACTCAACTTGCTGCCAGCGTACTTAATATCACTTGCTGCGACATCTACCACATACCATTTATTCGGCCCCGTATGGCCAACCCTGCGTATTGCCCCATACTTTAAATTCCATGGCTTTAAATCTCTAAAATGAATTTTATGATCAATAGCAAAATCTAACAATCCTTCAATCCCATTTATTTTAGATTCCTCCAAAGCGGGACCTGCCGGATCAAGGGTTATCCCAAAAACCCGCTCTACTTCCGTTACATATTGAGTATGACCATCCCAGCGAAAAAATCCGTTAGAAATAAACCTGGGGCTCACTTCCAAACCACCTAAAGATCTAAAATTCCTTTCTTCCATTCTAAAAATATCTGCAACTCTAGGGGTACTATTTAAAATCCGATAAGCTGCGTCTTGATAACCTATCACCCTCGTTTCATCCCCCTTACCTAACCATTCTGACTGCGGATTTTCTGCACCAAACGAAATATCACCCCTTTTTTGAACCATAAAATACTGCCTTAAAATATACCGCATTTGCTCAGGCGTAAAATCAGTCTTCATGGCCCCATCTCTAGCAGTAGCTTCAATTTTCTTCCAATCAAACCAAGATAATAAAAAATCCATCTGTTTACCAATCTCTGTCTTTGAAATCATAAATTTAGCATTGCTTACGTAAACAGGTGATAAATCATCTCTTCTCCAAGTATCAACAATATCATTAAAAAAATCAACACTCTTACCTGAAGCCTTTATGAGAGTTAATAGGGCTAAATTCTTACCACCCGAATACTTACTTTCCTTATAAACTTCATTTAAAGAGCATAAAACAGATGCAAACAACTGTTTTGAAAGTTCCACCAATGGGTCATCCTTAGGAAAATCTGACCTGATAAATAAATCACGGACTGAACCTTGATAAAGTTCAATTGAAGATTCTATTGTGCAGGCTTTTTTATTTAATTTACTTTTAAGCCTTAGCACAACTTTTGCTACCTGTCCTCCCGCTTTTAAAACAACCTTAAATTTATAACCACCTATACGCTGACCTAATTTTGTATCTGAAGTTACAATTCTTCCAAACACTCTTGTTAGTTCATGATCCATTTCAACATTCAACGCCTCATCGGATTTTGCTTCCATCATTCCATCAAGAGATATTCCAACTGTTTTATTACTTCTATGTACAATTAAGCCAGCACCATCCCATTCATTAAGATCCAGAAATAAAGAATATTTAATACCATCATGATAAAGGGGATTTTGAGCTTGTTGCGCTCTAAAATTCTTAACATAAAATGACGCGCTACTTATTGTTGGCTCAATCCATAATTTTTTAGAACCTTCTTTACGGGACATTTCCAAAGCAGAGGCAAATAATAAAGCCCCCCATCTTAAGCCCTTGTTTTCTTCTGCTCTACTTCGTTTTGTAAATTCATTCCTAACCGCTAACCCATTAAGAGGACTCCATCCTTCTATTAACATTTTCTCATTAACGCTTGCCTGTCTACTAATAAAATTGAGCCTTTCTGGCAATTCTTCAATATTACCACTAAATATATTTGAAGATAAAAAGGAGGCCCCATGTTGAGGATCAGAAATTATATGCACATAACCAATACTATGTTTATCTTCAAATGCTGTGACCCAAAATACCGGATTATTATGAAAATCTTCGCCTCTCACAAAAGTAAAAACTATTCTACGTTTATTAAACTGTAAATCCGCATATCCATACTTATATAACTCCTCCAAATTAAGATACCCTTCCAAATTATTTATTGCTTTATCTGAAGCTTTTTTAGCAGGCATTGCGTGATCTTCTCGCTGACTAGACCATTGACTTATTAAAGAAAAATCAACCTTAGCATCTAAAATCTCACCAAATTGTCCAAAATCACTTATGGAATGAATGTCTTTGCCGTGTTTGACGATTAAATTTTCTTGGAAGGCTCCAACTTCGACTCCACCGGAGAAGTATTTTCTTGGTATTCTCCCCCCGCCCTGACCCTCCCCACTAGGGGGAGGGAATGATGGTTCTTCTTTTATATAGTTAAAAACACCTTTTTTGAAGGCTTTGAGGTATTGTTGGTAGATGCGTTCTGGATCCCCGACAAAAGCATTCGGGGATGACAACGTTAGATTGGTATCTGACCATGACAAATTTTGTACTTTTTTACGATTAGAATAAACTTTATTTAAAATGCTGTCTTTGATTTTCTTCTTGTACCAGGTGGCGAGGATTAGTGAGTAGAAGACTTGGCGGAGTTGGGCGAAGTTTTTGCCTTCGTTGACTTCTTTAGTCAATGCGGGGATGACGATTTGGCGTACGATTTGGGAGCCTAGGGTGTTAACCTTCTCAGAACTCCCCCTTACCCCCTCTTTAACTAAAGAGGGGGAATGTTTTTG
>Ga0302280_1001197_pt1 | contig 21785 bp, 20 predicted proteins | sample III_Fen_E1_1_FD_198771 | JGI IMG/M metagenome (GOLD analysis project Ga0302280, IMG submission 198771) | Peat permafrost microbial communities from Stordalen Mire near Abisko, Sweden - III_Fen_E1_1 | ecosystem: Environmental > Terrestrial > Soil > Wetlands > Permafrost | place: Sweden: Abisko... | reverse complement strand
TTCGAATGTCGAGATTAAGTTTAGATGGTTACAATTGTGTTTGAAGAATGGGTACAATAGTATTATACCCCATGCGGCGGATTTCCTTTCGAAACACGGAAGGGGATTGTATGTTAAGCCTTTGTACAAACTCTTGAATAAGACTGATCATGAAATCGCTACTCAAATATACAAACAAAACAGATCATTCTATCATTCGGTGATTAGAAGCATCTTTGATAAGGAATTTGATTATTAGTTGGATTGTTTATGTTTATGTTTATGTTTATGTTTATGTTTATGTTTATCTTCACCATTATCGCAAAAGTTGAAATTGACACACATTACGGTATATTTTACTTGAATCAGTCACTTTTAAAAGGATTACATGCTGAATCTATATCTACCTAGTGAATTATTATCATTGATTGTGTCTCGTTTGGATAAGGCTTCTCTTTATTCATTGGGGTGTACGTCTAAATGTTATGCGAAGTATCGAACAAAAAAATATGATGCCCTCATGAGCTCTATCACTAATCACTACGTGGAATTATTCGAATGGATCTGGCCGGAACCGGGGAAAGGGGTTCGTAGAAATTACACAACCGTATCTTCTTTCAACAAGATCATACTTAAACTTTGCAAAAGAGCAGCTGAATCTGGTAGTTTAAAGATCTTGGAACATATATACGATTCTTTCTCAATCTGCATCAATCGTTATATCGGAACTAAAATATTGGAGGCTGCTGCCAAAGGAGGTCATTTGGAGATCATGATATGGATCACGAATTTAATGAACATCAATAAACATATTTCGGCATGTACGAATGCTGCAGGTAATGGTCATATCAATGTTCTGAAATGGCTCAGACAAAATGACTATTCTTGGGACGAACAAACCTGTACGAAAGCTGCCGTAAATGGACAGATAGAGATTCTGAAATATCTGCACGAAAATTGGTGTCCTTGAAACGAAGATACTTGTAATAGGGCGGTTGAATTCGGTCACATGGAAGTACTAAAATATCTACATGAACATGGGTGCCCCTGGAACGATAATGCGTACGATTATGCGGCACTTTATGGTAATCTTGATATCTTCAAATATCTTTATGAAAATGGATGTCCCTGGAATGCCGATTACACACACGCGCATGGCTATGCCGAAGAGAATGGATATGATGATATCCTTAAATATATTGAAAACAATATTGGGGTATGGTAGTTAGTTCATCAAATTTAATAATTTTCAAGAATCTTGAACTCCCAGTTAGCGGTATTACGTTCAGAATATGCTTTTTGATACTCTGTACTACGTCTTTCAAAAAAGTTATCCTTGTTCAAAAATCCTATATATTCCATGAACTGGAATGCGTCAGGTATCGATGTATTGTATTTCTTATCGTAACCCAGACATACTAATATACGATCGGCCACATATTCAATATATCGGTTCATAAGACCAACATTCATGCCTATCAGATCGACAGTGATCGCATCCTCAGTAAATGCTTTACATATATCGACAGCTTCATCCATCAGAACATAGATTTCTTCCGATGATATCTTATGTATGACGTAACTGTACATCAGACAACCAAAATTCGTATGTAACCCCTCATCACGTGCAATGAGATTGTTTGATTGTACTAATCCTTTCATTTTGTCATCACCTAGATGTTTTTTAAGCCAATAGATAGATGCAAACGCCCCAGAGAACATTAAACCTTCAAAAACTGTAAATACTACAATCGAGAATGCAATACGTCTTCCGGAATCTGTCCATTCTTGGGCCCAACGAATCATTTTCTTGATAGATGGAACGTTTTTGAATGCATTAATCAGACTGGTTCTTTCGTTGGGATCGGTAATAATGTTCATCAACATGTCGATGTAGACCTCACCATGAATGTTCTCCATCATCTGTTGATAACCATAGGCCACTTCTGCTTCTTTGATGGTAATTTTGGAAAACTTTTTTCTAATATTGATATTGACGATGGAGTCCGCACCTGCAAAGAATGCTAGTGTACGTTTGATGAAGTGTTGAACGTTGGGATCAAGACCTAAAAAATCATACTTATCGTCTTGGAAACCGATCTCATCTGCTGTCCAGAAAGCTTCAACATGTTTCTTGTACAGGTCCCAGATAGTTTGATAGTTTGGATCGATCGGTTTCAAAGCGAGCCTGAAGTATCGATCATTAAGAATATCTTCATCGGCATCTTTTTTCTGTTCATCTTCGACATCATAATCATACAATAGTTTGGACAAGAATTCGACTTCATTCGTAGATGTATCTGTCGACGATAGGTTGTCTATCTCGATCGGTTCATCATCATTGTCGATCTTGATCTTACGATCGGTTCTAGTTTGTTTTGTAGAAGTTTTAGTGTTCTTAGAAGTCCTTCCACTCACACGAACTTTGTTTTCGATCTTGATAAATGGTTCATCGTTGATATGTTCCTTCGTGGAAACATTGTTTTTAGAGTTTCGTTTAACTGATCTTCTACCTTCACTTTTTGTACTCATACTTATTCCTATGTATATAGATAATTATAGTTCGACATTTAAATATCAATTTTTTATCGTACACCTATACATCGCAAACATGAGTACTCTTGCTGACGAAAAAACTGAAAATAATACCACTTGCCCTAGTCCCCTAACAGTAACCGACCTTCATAACCAGTTCATGATCAACAAAGATTTGGATACACTTGACAACGATCAGATAACGAGGCTCCTCGATCTGGTCGTACCCAACGAAAAGAAAGATATACCTTATGCATCTGTATCAAAAAAATTATCAAGAAAACGATCGACAAAATCTAAAGTTACCGCAGCATCATTATTAACAAAATCAACAATCGTCGATGATACTGAGACCGACGCAGATCGTCTGGATAGGATAACAAAATTAAAACAACTATTGGATGATTATCTAGCTTCAGCAGGTGTTGATGTAAAACGTGGTCAATCAAATGCTAACACTAATGATAACACTAATGGTAATACCATACCATCCGTGTACGTAGAAAAGAAAAAACAAAGACATATGAAGATAGATGAAACGGAGTTCAGTAAAATCTATGGTATGATAACTAAGGAACATGATACACAAATAAACATCACACAGACCTTTGTACGAAACTTCCTGAAAGGGATCATCAACGATATTCAACAGATAACACAACAAAAGCTACCAAGATGCATAAAACTGACTAATCTTACGAAACACATCACAGAGAGTCTGCCTAAAACAATGTCATGTGATGGTTTTTACACATACATCGCGGATTATCTGGTCTCTAAATCATCGTATCACCACTATTATGATACTCTTGCAGCATATATATCGGTCAAGAGAATTCATCGTATCACAACACCTGACTTTTTTCTCACATCTAAACTACTCCAAGAGAATCTGGACAAAAACAACGATCGATCCCCGATACTATCAGATGAAGTGTTCGATATAATATCGAGACATCATGTTCGATTACAAGATGCCATTCAGTACAGTAGGGACTATAAGTTCGACTATTTCGGTATAAAGACTCTAGAAAGGTCCTATCTGTACAAACTGCAGTTCACGGAATTCGAGATCATTGAGAGACCACAACACATGATCATGCGAGTGGCTCTAGGGATCCATGGGGAAGATGTCGATTCTGCTATCGAGACATACGAATTAATGTCGAACAAGTACTGTACTCATGCTACGCCTACTCTATTTAATGCTGGAACAAAACGTCCCCAGATGAGTTCATGTTTTCTGCAATCGGTTGATGACAACATTGAGTCGATCTTTAAGGCTGTTGAAGAGATGGCGCTCACATCCAAATGGGCCGGAGGTATCGGGGTCCATTTGTCGAGTCTACGTGCCAGAGGGAGTCTAATCAGAGGGACCAATGGTTTGGCATCTGGTGTAATACCGTTATGCATACTCCTCAATAAACTCGCCAAATACATCAATCAGGGGGGTAAACGTAATGGATCGATTGCAGTATATTTGGAACCGCATCATGCGGATATTTTTGATTTCGTCGAGCTCAGGAAAAATACGGGTAATGATGATAATCGGGCTAGGGATCTGTATCTGGCTTTGTGGGTACCATCACTCTTCATGAAACGTGTACAGAACGACGAAATGTGGTGTTTGATGTGTCCTGATGAGTGTCCAGGTCTAAACAAGGTCCATTCCGAAGACTACGAGAAACTCTACACCAGATACGAATCAGAAAATCGATACGTCCGTAAGGTTAGGGCTAGAGATCTGTGGTTACGTATCCTCGAGGCCCAATCTGAGACCGGGTTCCCCTACATTTTGTTCAAAGACAATGCTAACAAAAAATCCAACCAGAAGAATCTGGGTACGATTCGTTCGTCCAATCTGTGTGCAGAGATCATACAGTATTCTGACGAAAATGAAACTGCTGTGTGTAATTTAGCATCGATATGTTTACCGATGTTCGTGAAAGATGACAAGACCTTTAACTACGAACAACTGATCAAAGTTTGTAGGGTCTTAGTCAGAAATCTCGATAAGATAATAGATCGTAACTACTATCCGATAGAAAAGACAAGGACATCTAATATGCGTCATAGACCGATGGGGATCGGAGTTCAGGGGTTGGCTGATCTGTACAACATTATGGGTTACAGTTTCGATTCCCTCGAGGCCTACGATCTCAATAAACGTATCTTTGAAACCATCTATTATGCAACAATCGATGAATCAAAAGAATTAGCCAAGAGATTCGGATCGTACTCTACATTTCAAGGATCACCTGCATCACAAGGGATTCTACAGTTCCATATGTGGGGGTTTACCGAAGACCAACTATTGATGGGTTACGATTGGAAGAAACTCATCGATGAAGTGAAGACCATTGGTCTACGTAATTCACTGCTCACTGCTCTAATGCCTACCGCATCTACGTCTCAGATCATGGGATATTCGGAGTGTTTCGAACCATACATGTCGAATATTTTCAAGAGATCTACTTTGGCTGGTGAGTTCATAGTTGTTAATAAAAATCTGATGAAGGATCTAATCGAACTGAATCTGTGGGATGAGGATATGAGAAAACGTATCATCATACATAACGGTTCTGTCCAATCGATAGATCTGATCCCGAATCATATCAGAATTATCTACAAGACGGCTTTTGAGATCGATCAACGACACATCGTACATCAATCTGCAGAACGTGGTAAGTTTGTCGACCAATCCCAGAGTCTGAATCTGTTCTTCCCTGAACCAAACTTTGATCTACTAACGACGGCTTTCTTTGATGCACACGATATGGGTAACAAGACCGGTATGTACTACTACAGAACACTACCTGCTATTAATCCGATCAATTACGGTATCGATGTACACGATATCACACGTTTGACAGGTCGAGATGTGAATGTTGGTAGTTACAATAATATTAACATTAATAACAATATCAACAATAATATCAACAATAATATCAACAACAACGTCAACAATAATATCAACATAAACAATACCGTTGAGATCACCATCCAAAAAAAGGAAAAGGATGTGAAGAAATCATCAAAGGTTACAAAAGGGACAATAATTGATCCTCCACAGACCAATACCGAAACTGGAGGTTTCTGTAAATGGAAACCTGGTATGAAACTAGAAGATTGTCTAGAATGTGGATCCTAATGAATATAATGAATTAAGAGTTGTAAGTAAGCAAATAATTAAAATTCTTTATTATCATTTAGTTCAATTCGGTACGGTCGTTGGAGGGAGGTGGAACCTCCGGTTCTAGGGCAGTGAAGTGATAGTACGTAGTACGAGTGAAACGAAGGCGATCCATTCGATGATTTTGTATGATAGTTCACAATTAACTGGTACTTTCATTTGTATATCATCGAATCTTTTTCTAAAAATTTGAACTTTAAATATCCTAGTGACCTAAACTTTAATACTCAACTCAACTCAACTCAACTCAACTCAACTCAACTCAACTCAACTCAACTCAACTCAACTCAACTCAACTCAACTCAACTCAACTCAACTCAACACCCAATCCAATACACATGGCGTTTTTACATACAGAACTGACAGGAATAATGTTCAATAATATCTACAATGGGACTAAATTTTACAAATTCATGAACAATGATCTCATACATAGAGGATTCGAATACAAAATAGGATTAAATGTCGATACAAATCCGTTCGGTTATTGGTCAAAAGGTCTTTATTTTTGTGATCAGTCCAAATGTCATCTTCATTGGAAAGACTATGGAACACGATTGGCCTTAATTGAAATCCCCGACGATGCGAAAGTATTTGCCGAAGCGTCCAAATTCAGAACAGACAAACTCATCATCAACGAGATTATTGATTTTGATGATGTTTCGGATGCATTCTGGATCAACATGATTCGTAATGATAAGGTTGGTACTGTCTTAAAATATGTTGCATACCAAACAGAAGAGTTGTGTGAACTAGCTGTACAATACGACCCGATGGCCCTACAATACGTAGTAAACCAAACAGAGAACGTGTGTGGGATAGCCGTCCAGAAAGATGGAAGGGCTTTAGTACATGTAGTAAATCAGAATACAGATATCTGTCAATTGGCTGTCCAGGAAAACGGTTCGGCCCTACAGTACGTGATAGATCAAACCGATGATATCTGTAAATTGGCTGTTCAGAACAATGGTCTAGCTATACAGTACGTGAAAACCGAACTATTGACCGATGATCTGGGGTATCTAGCTATCCAACAAAATAGTAGTGCAATACAGTTCGCTAGAAACAAAACTACCTACATGCGATTATTAGCTTTTAAACAAAACTGTTACGAATTGCCGTATGATGACATTTTTATGGTAATGCTTTATATGACACCCTATCTACTTTTTGGCGGATTTATGATGGGAGAATATATCAAGAGTCGTAAATAATTAAAATTTTTTATTTTGGTTCGGTAGTAGGACCATTATGGTGAGAGAGTCTTTGTCTTGTTGAGAAGTATTATTAAGACTGTAGATCCAACATCCTAACCAACAGATCAAACCGATTATCGCAAGCATCATTATTCTGTTAGCTCTTGTCGCATGTCGTTGTCTAATGATCAATAAACCGACCGGAAAAAGACCGATACCAGATATCATGTAACCGTATGATCCCCAAAAATGTATTAAATCATTCAATGTAAGTGCATAAACATGTTGATCGATATTGTGATAGTAGTTGTGTACATTACAAAGCTGGGTACCGCTGATCGTAGTCAATAACGATCCAACAAAATCATTTTTAAAACTGTTTCTTTTAAAATCGTCGTCTTTACCAGAATTTTCATTGACATTGGGTTGGCTTTTGATCAAGCTATCGATTATGCCAAATCTTCTGATAGGATTTGGAAAAATGCTAAAGTTAGATTTGAACGGAGATCTAATTTTAGTGAGTCTGGTAAAATTCATGATTGCAGGATTGAATAATGATTGAATAATGATTGAATACTGTAAAAGGGTTATTAGGATGATTAAATATCAATTTTTTGTAATATCATGTATTTTAATGTTTAATGTTTAATGTTTAGTGTTCAGGCCATGTAATGACGACTCTTGTTTTAGAATAGACGATATTAGTTACGACATCCTTGATATACACAATGGTCTCATCATAGAAACCGACTCTGTTCTGTTCATCGATAGCTTCACATTTGGCTAAGAAGTCGGAGTAACCTTGACTGTTTGGAATGTTCTTTCCGGTCCATGGGGATTGAACATGGATGATTTCACGTCTATGGGGGTGTCCGAGTTTGATCAAATTGTAGTCGAAAACGGTCAAGATATCACCAGCAACGTAGGTGTCACCTGCGTGTGACCCTCCAATAAATATTCCATTGTTTTCCGGAACGACTAATACACCGTACTGATATCCGTACCATTTACCGTTTTCACCACGGTGTGGATGTGCTGAGTCAAAGGCAACATGGAGACTATTATCCTGACCAGCTTTGTAAGGGACCATGATAAAAGTATATGCAGGTGAAACAGATACAAGAGTTATGATACCGGTTGTAGGATCAGTAGTACCTAAGTTGAAATTAAGACCGAATGTGGCATTGAAATAAGCAATCGCAGCATTTTGGAAGGCAATGACTTCAGCACTTGTGTAGAGACCGGAGCTGATCATACCCGCATGGTTAGGATCCAAAACAGCAGCGATGACTGCCGATGGTGGTGGAGGAACGTATCCTACACCGAGATTGGCATCAGCGGAGATAATAAGTAAACGATCATAGAGCGAAACGAGATTATTGTTCGAATCGCATGAGTCTGAATCTGAGTTACAATTGTGGGGCATTTTGAGTGATTGGTATAAATTTGATTGCTATATTATTATTTTGACTGGCGGTAATCTCCGGTTGGGTAATGTAGATACATTTTGATATATCATTGGAAAACTAAGGTGTGATCGGTTCTAGAAAAAATATTGAACATTTAATTATTTCGAATTCTCTATCTTGTAAAGGGTAAGTAGTCAGTCGATGAAACACTATATTGGTAGAGACTTCAATAAGTTCTCCAATGGAACAAAATTTTATAAGTTTTTAACTAGAGATTGATTACATAAGCTGTGTCGTGAAGGTTTATGGCACAATAAAAGATTTTATATCGATACTAAAAAGTTTACACAAAACGAATTGTTTTTCTGTAACGATAATCAGTGTTATCTTAATTGGAATGGGAATAGGGATGGTTACTCTTACGTCGGGTTAGTAAATGTACCGAACTCTGCAAAAATCTATGTCGGTGCTGGGAAATTCAAAGCTAACAGAATTGTTGTCGATAACATCACCAGATTCGATGATATGAATGATGAGTTCTGGCTAAAGATATTCGAACATGATGTAAATGCTTTTGAGTACATCAAACGTCCAACTCATAATACACGCATTGAAGCCGTGAAACGAGACGGTATGATATTGAGATTTATTGATGTCATTGATCAAACCAAAGTAATATGTGAAACAGCTGTTCAACAGAGAGGATGTGCCCTACAGTTTGTACCAAAGGAGTTACAGACCGATGATGTATGTCTATTGGCAGTCAAACAGAATGCACATGCGATTGAGTACATCGAGAATCCATCGAAACAATTATTGGATAAACTAAAACGTATCAGTCCCTTACTTCAACTTAATCCATCTTCATGCAAAACAAATAGTGAATGATTTTTACCCTTTTGTTTAAAATATAAAGAAACACAATGACAGCCATTACTCGACGTGTGTATTCAATGCCGTATTTTTGATGTAATTACTAGCTCCTGGACAATCATTTTCATGAAGCCATTTCAACATCTCAAAATTATTATTTGTTACAGCATAAAAACACGCCCATTCATTCCAAGGACATCCCTTTTCATGTAGCCATTTTAGACTATCAAACATATTGAATTTAGCCGCGAGAGTGGTTGACCAATCATTCCAAGGACAACCATTCTCATAGAGCCATTCTAGAATCTCCAATCGGTTATTTGCCGCTGCCCATGCACATGTCCATTCATCCCAAGGATAACCCAATTCTCGTAATAATTTGAGGGCATCAAGATGACCACCTACAACGGCCATATTACACTCTTTAACACCATTATGGTAATTATTTTTGGCAGTGTTTTCTAATTTCTCCGAATAATGCGTGATTGGTTTGGGTTTAGTGTAAAATATATCATACTTTGTGGCTTCAAATGTAGTATCTTTACGATTCAGACTCACAAGCATTTCACACATTTCGTCGGTCACATGTTTGACGTATTGTATCTGGTACATTTTGTCTGTACTCGTATCAATGTGTTGTCTTGTCTTTGTATCACAATACTTTCGAACTATCGGTCTAAATGCTTTGATATGTTTAACATACATACTATCGGATAGAGATAAATGGAGATTTTTCTATTGAGTAACGCAGCATATTCGAATATTCAATTTTTTGTTAATGGATGTAACGTATGGAAAATGATAAGATGTGAGCAATTTCATTATTAACATTCATTTGTGGGGGCTGCGTCTCTCTGCACTAGACACTAGGTGTTAGTGCTATCGCTTCCTACCCCAATCAATTGACGCGATGAATAATACACTTAATCGGATCTATCATAAAAACGTATGGCGGGGGGCGGGATAGACCGTAGGTCGGAGGCTCCATTAAATGATCCTATGTGATAGTTCACAATTAATCGCTCAAGTTCATTTTCCTTATCTTACATCCATTAAATAAAAATTGAACATTTGATTGTATCAACATCTTTAGTTTTGTAACAAATAAGTAATACGATGAAACAAAATATTGTTATACCATTGTCCAGCCATCTAATGACGAATTTAAAGTTGTTAGATCCTTTGATACAATTACCTCGAGAGTTGCTGGAGATAGTAGTGAGTTTGTTGAGCATCGGATACAAATTCTCATTGAGCAGAGTCAGTAGATTTTTGTTAAAAATGATCAATGGAAATAAAATCCCCATAAGTACCTACAATCATAAACGTAAACATAGACATGAAATACTCATCGATATGATTAGTAATAATGATACCGATCTATTCAAATGGTTAGAACCCAAAATCAATCTGATCTCATTGAGAGTCGTACAACAATACGGTAATGCGGCGACTAAATCTGGAAGTTTCGATGTTTTGAAATACATCTATCAAAATAGTTCGATGAGTGATTACAATCGATACAGAAACATGTTATATGCCGCGGAGAACGGTCATCTGGAGATACTACAATATCTGAATACGCAGTTCGATGATGAACAATCACTTTTGGATAATACTGTATGTGATCATGCTGCTAAAGGTGGTCATCTTGAGATTCTCAAATATCTGTACGATAACGGATGTCGTGGGGGCGCACTAACTTGTTCTGATGCTGTTGAATCCGGACACTTGGAGGTTCTTAAGTATCTACATGCAAATGAATGTCCTTGGAACAAATACGCTTATTATAAAGCTGCACTATCTGGAAATTTAGAGATTCTGTTATACTTACATGAAAATGGAGGTCCTTGGTCGCTGGCCGAGAAATTACATATTTGTTCGAGTGCTGCTCTACATGGACATTTAGAGATACTTCGATTCTTACATGAAAATGGATATCCGTGGATCGGTGATGCCTGTTCGAATGCCGCCAAAAACGGACATTTAGAGGTTCTTCGATATTTGCATGAAACCGGATGTCCTTGGTATAAAAGTGCTTATGTTAATGCTGCCAAAAATGGTCACTTTGAGATCATTAAGTATCTACACAAAAACGGATGTCTCTGGGATGACAATACATATTTTCACGCTGCAGAAGGTGGAAATTTAGAGATCGTAAAGTATTTATACGAAAATGAATGTCCCTATGGTGAGAATGCTTGTTTTAATGCCGTTAAATATGGTCATTTTGATGTACTAAAGTATTTACGAGAACGATTCAACGATAATAAAAATTACTGGTCAAAACATATGTGTTCTGCAGCTGCGGGAAATGGTCATTTAGAGATTTTACAGTACCTACATGAAAACGGATATTCTTGGGACGACGAAGCATGTAATAGTGCTGCCGAAGAGGGTCATTTAGAGATTTTACGATACCTTCATGATAACGGATGTCTTTGGAATAATTCCGCATATGTTTCTGCCGCTAAAAATGGTCATTTACACATCTTACAGTACCTTCATGATAACGGATGTCCTTGGCACAAAGACACATGTGCTTTCGCTGCCGGAAACGGTCATTTAGAAGTACTACAGTATCTACATGAGAACAGATGTGATTGGAATGAATGGACTTGTTACATAGCTGCAAATGGGGATCATTTCGAGATACTAAAATATCTTCACGATAATGGATGTCCTTGGGATAGTAGTTCTTGTCGTGGTGCTGTCGAATGTGGTAGTTTAGAAATGTTAAAGTATCTCCACAATAATGGATGTCCTTGGGATACAAATTGTAGTCACAGTATTGTCGATGGTTCATTGGAGATCCTACAGTATCTTTACGAAAACAAGTGTCCTATAAATGTATTGGTACGTCACGATACACAAGGGCGTTTTCATCAAAAAATTGGAGCGTATCTATGTAAAATTGGTAAAATTGGTAAAATTGGTAAAATTGGTTGAGATGATTGTTACATTTGTCAACCTTATTACTGAACGATCCCAAAAGCATTCATTCTCACGGAGATAAAGTTGAATATTTTAAATCTTGTCGCATACTGTACCGAACAAGGTTTACAAAATGATGTTAGAATTCAAATCCGTACGTTTTGATTTTTTATTGGATCTTCCGAAAGAGTTGTTCACATTGATACTGAGAATGACAGATACATCGTCGATATTCTCATTGAGTCATACGTCTAAACACTATGTTACGTATCTGCAAAAATCTGTTCTATTTCAGGTTGATATGACATCTGTTCATAAGGATGCAATTTTAAACGGTCATACCTCACTATTCAAATGGCTGATCCCTGATCAACATCAATTACCATCTCATTTAAATATGTTTGATAAACTAATGAAATGGATGATTCCAAATGATTATCAGTGTGACAAGTCAAACAACTATCCTTGTTGTAAAATGTGTTCGACTATTCATACTAAAATGTCTTTTTGTATGGAAGCTGCCAAATCTGGAAGTTTTGAAATTCTACAATATGTTTATGACAAATCAGCATTTTGTAGCCCGACTAACACTATTATAGAGTCTATTTTTGAAGCAGCCATCAGAGGAGGTAGCCTAGAGATTTTGGAATTCATATATGATGATACCAAAAACACATATCAATACAAAGATAACAGAAGATACATATGTGTAGCATCTGGGTTAGGTTATCTAGAAATTTTAAAATGGTTACGCCAAATTGGATGTTCCTGGAATGTACATGCAGTTTCATGTGCAGCAGATAAAGGTCATCTGGAGGTACTTCAATACTTACATGAAAATAATTGCTCAACTGGATGTGATGCATGTTCTAGTGCCGCTTATGGGGGTCAATTCGAAACCCTAAAATGGCTGAGGCAGAATGGATATGCTTGGAGTAATTGGACATGCCTGAATGCTGTTCGTGGTGGACATTTTGAGATTTTAAAATGGCTTCATGAGAACGGATGTCCCTGGGATGAATGGAGCTGTTCTGTTGCAGATAGGACGGGTCAGTTTGAAATCTTACAATGGCTCCATGAGAACGGCTGTCCGTGCGCTATTTATGGATGTGAATTGTGCAAAAGTGGCTAGATTAAAAAAATATTGATTATTACTCGTTCTGATTGATGTATTAAAATATTATGTCTATGTATTTATTCAAGATCTGAATGGCTTTTCTTCCTAAGCTACCTATCAGGAAACCCTATATCAAGATCAAAACCAACTTTGTAGGAGATCAGGTCCTGCCAAACTATCATTACCATTCTGTAGTTTCTGGAGCCGATTTCAACAAGTACTATTCTAACAAAAAATTCTACAAGTTCTTGTACAACGATCTAACACACAATACCATGCACTACCGGTTAGGACTGAACATCGATCCTATACCGTTCAATCCTGGCGGAAAATGCTTGACAGGTGGTTTGTACTTCTGTGAGAAATCCAAATGCTACTTGTACTACAAATACTACGGCCGAAAGATAGCAACGATAGAGATCCCTAATAATGCCTATGTCTATGTCGAGAAACATAAGTTCAAAGCGGATAAAATCATCATTACCGATATAATAGACTTTGAGGATGTATCAGATGAATTCTGGATAAACATTTTAGATGATTGTCGACGTTGGTTTCTAACGGATCCGGAGTACAGATTGATACGCCCGTCATCCATCCAAAACACTTTGACGAAAGTACAAGATACACTAGCTACTAAATTTGCTACTGGATCGATGTGTAGTGTACATGTCGTCGAATAAAAAATTTGAATATTCTTAGATCTGATACATCTTATTTATAATACAAATACTCAATTCATACATCATACTCTACACCATGAATCCATTATGCTACGTTGAAGTATCCGGGGCTACATTTAAAAAGTTTACCAGAAAAAATGTATTCTTCAAGTTCCTGAATGACGATTTGAAACATAATAATTTTCAATACAAAAAAGGCCGTAACACTGATATAATTCCATTTAATCCTAGTGGTCAATGTTCGGAAGGTGGATTGTATTTTTGTGATAAAGCCAATGTATACCGCCATTTTTTGAATCTGAGCCCACAGATTAAAAAGATTGGAATCATCAAGATACCCGATAATGCAAGAGTCTATATTGAGAAAGACCATAAGTACAAAGCCGACCAACTTGATCTCAAGAAGATAGTAGATTTTGAAGACATGGGTGATGCCTTCTGGTTAGGGATCTTACAGTACGATTATAAAGCCCTACAATACATCAAAAATCAGCCAGAATCCTTGTGTAGATATGTTGTCAAACGAAATGGATCGGCTTTACGATATGTAAGAGAACAAACACCCGAGATATGTGAGTTGGCAGTCGCACAAGACCCTCTAGCTTTACAGTATGTTCGATCGGACCTATTGTCGTTTGATCTGTGTAAAATGGCTATTGGACGTAACGGGTTTTTGTTACAGTATTCATTTGATAAAAACAAAAATGCTCTATTTGATCCGACCGAGATGAATGAGCTCTATCGACTGGCCATCGAACAAGAACCTTTGGCTCTAGCATATGTTACAGATCAGACAGATGAGTTGTGTTTAATGGCCGTCAAAAAGTACAGTAGTGCATTAAAATTTGTGACATACCAGACCTCTGTCATCTGCGAGGCAGCCGTTCGACAGGCCGGAATGGCTTTGTACTTCATAAAAAATCAAACGTACGAAATCTGTGAATTGGCAGTTCAGCAGAATGGTTTGGCTTTACAATGCGTACAAATAACTTTATCAACCAAACAGTCACTGAATCTGTCGAGAATAGCAGTTGAACAGAATGGTTTCGCGATCAGGTACGTACAAATTCAAACCGAATACTTGTGTCGATTGGCAGTTCAACAGAATGGTTTGGCATTAAAGTACATAAAAATATTCGATACAATGTCACTGGAATCTATTGACAATATCTGCAAACTCGCTGTTAAACAGAACGGGATCGCACTCCAATATGTCCCCAAGTTTCCGTCATTAAATGTAAATGTAAATGTGGTGACCGAAGTAATGTGTATTTTGGCTGTTGAACAAGATGGTAATGCGTTACAGTTTGTAGATAAGCCGACCTATTATGTGTGTATGTTGGCCGTCAAACAATGGGGTTTAGCTCTACAATACATCAAGAATCCATCACTGGAAATGTGTATTCTAGCCGTTGAACAGGATAAAGATGCTCTACACTATGTTCCTAACGATATGAAGGAATTATGTGAAAAGGTAGCTAAAAAACGATATCATGTGCTAGAGGAAAATAAAAATTGATATTAGAATGCCTTAATCATACTTTATTTATAATATTACGGTTTATTTTTCGAGATGACACTAACATATCTTCATAGTGAGATATCAGGTGCCAAGTTAAACAGGAAGTTTAACAACCTCAAGTTCTATAAGTTTTTCAATAATAATCTGGTGAATAACGGTTACATGTATCATTTGGGACTCAACATCGATTCGGAACTATTTCGTCCCAGTCGGGTGTGTTCCAAAGGGGGTATATATTTCTGTGACGAATCCAAATGTCATCTATGGTGGAAGAACTACGGAACTAAAATTGCTATCATCAGTATCCCCGACAATGCCAGAGTGTATATCGAACGTAATAAATTCAAAGCAGACAGAATAGTTATCATGTGTTTCTACAATTTTGAAGAGATGTCAGATGAATTCTGGTTGAACATTTTACCAAAAGACGGACTTGTGTTACAGTACATAAAAAACCAAACATATGATATCTGTGAATCAGCTGTCAGATTGAACGGATTTGCTTTAGAGCATATGATAGAACAGAACGAACATCTATGTATTTTGGCTGTTCAACAAAACGGTAAGCTTCTAAAATACGTTAAAAACCAAACAGAAAACGTATGTATTACCGCAGTCGGACAGAATGGTAAAGCTATAAAGTTCGTTAAAGTACAGACCGAAAACATATGTAAAACAGCCGTTCAACAAGACGGAAATGCCTTAGAATTTATCAGATATCCCTCGGAAGCCGTGATAAGACTCGCCGTCGAACAAAACTGTCATACGATACAATTCATTAGTATGAATATTGACGTGGTCAGATCCACATTCGTACCCACAACGGGGATCGATGAGATATGCAGAATAGCAGTTGAACGAGATGGTTTGATGTTAAAGTACGCAAAAAATCTAGTAACAACATTTGGTGTTCTGAATGATATCTGTAAGATAGCTGTTGAAAATAACGGTAAAGCCCTTCAATATGTAGAACATTGTACTCAAACAGAAGAGATATGTGTTGCAGCTATTGAGCGATATCCATTCGCTTTACAATTTGTAAGAGGGTTGCTCCAAACAGAGCATCTGTGTGCATTGGCTGTTAGGAAGAATGGCTATGCTTTAAGATTTGTCAAGAATCAAACAGAACAACTGTGTGAACTAGCTGTTAAACAAAATGGTTTGGCTCTAGAATATGTAAAAATACAAACGGACCGTATATGTGTAATAGCAACGAAACAGAATGGACTAGCTTTACAGTATGTGATAGTACAAACCGATGATATTCGAATGTCCGCTATTGAACAGAATTCTGAGGCTCTAAGATTCATCAGAAGATAACAAAAAAATTGATTTATGAATGACTAGTATTGATCAATTTCAACCACTAACACTCAACAATGAATCGTCAATACAGACTGTCAACACTGATGTCTTTTGATGCAGATGAAAACTATCCGAGAATAAGCTTTAGTGAACCTGAAGAAGAAATAGAAACAGAATCAGACTCGATTTCATGGGATGATAACGATGATGAAGATATCGACAACACAGCAAAACATCCCTACAGAGGAGAATATCGTCGGAGTAGACATGACGAGGTACTTTATGTGTTCGTTCATGATCCTAATAGTCATCCAGACGATGAAAAGATAATCTATCTGAATGAAAATAAGACATCATATCTCAAGATCAATCACCTGCCCCAAAGTCTAACAGAATTTGGTGCATTAAACTTTGAAGAAATGTTCAACCTTCATCCAAAAAACAAACACAGTATCATCATGTACAAAGAAGAGGTCGAAGTCAATCGATGGCAACAAAGCTATCTGAAAACTCCCCCTATCACTGATGATATACTAAACAAACGAAGCTACATGTATTCAGGATTCGATACGACAAATAACAACATCGAACTACCAGAACAGTTTCAGATCTATTATGATTATGTAAAGAGCATAGATAATAGATACAATCAGGTTGTAGTGAACTGGTATCAAGATCAAAATGATTACATTGCGTACCATGCAGACTGCGAAACCGGTATGATCGAGAATGCAGAGATCTTGATGATATCACTTTATCCTACGATCAATCACAAATTGAAAAATTATGGGGATGATCATCGTTCATTTAGTATCATACCCAAATGTAAAAAGACTAGTTGTTTGTATGATGAAGTTTGTATCCAAGCCAGACACGGAACGATGATCACAATGTGTGGTGATACTCAGAAAGATTTCAAGCATAGCATTAAAAAAGAGTATCATGAAGTGTCTCCAAGAATCAGTATCTCTTTTCGCCAATTCAACTAGAAAAAATAATGAAAAATGTATCGACTAATGATAATATATTATCTTTGATAGACCACAAACAACAATGTTTTTAATCATATTACTTTTTATTATGAAAATCACATCAGAGTGTGGATCAGAGCATAGTCAGTTCTACATCGACAATCATGATAAATCGGCCGACGTATTTTTCCTTAAACATACTCGTTACGATTCGGGAATTACGGTATGATGAAAGTCACTGCTATTTATACATCGCATACAAAGAGTCATCAGTTAGATGATATGGATGATGAATCGAGTGCCGAAGAATTGAATGTTATGTCTGATCCAAAAGAAAATGAACCATTGTTAGCAGACTATTCTAATAATGATTCTAACGACGATTCACACTACGAAAAGTTGAAATGATTATCGTTTGTGATATTCAGATACAATCATACCCATTAGTTCATTAGCCAGATGTTAGATTTTTTAAAGAATCCGATTGTTAGAGTGTACGTGTTATCGGTTGTGATACTGTTGTCGATATCAGTGTCAACTAACATGTATCTACAAACATATGTGCCTAATGATGGCAGTCGTCTTAACAATAGTATCATCAATAGTAGTTTCAACGGCAACAATGATATCAGATTCGGTTTTACATTAGCATCAAACCTAAATTATGTATCGGAGAACAGTTTGGCCGTCCTGCTCATGCCACAGTTTATGATGTATCGAACAGGGCGATATGTCTACAATAACTTTGACAAGATAGTCATGTACATACAGACGAAAATAAGAGCATTCATTAAGTATGTTGTCATCGATATCCTTTATGAAAAGATTCTGGTAAGTATCTTCAATTTTGCAAAATACGTATTCATTGACATCATCATACCGACCCTAGAGTTCCTTAACGAACGCCTTAAAATCATGGTTGATTACATCATAGACAATATACTGCATTTAGTTGAATACATTTTAAGAGAGATCATTGTACCTTGCTTAAAAATCTTTCACAAATATGCCCTACTTGTCATAGACTTTCTTGAGGAATACATTAGGACTATCAGCAATTTCATCGTAGATAACATACAATACCTAGTCAAATACATTTGGAACAATATCATCATACCGTTCTGTAGGATCATCAGAGATGCCATAATAAAATCGATCTATCAGATACTCGAGACCTTGGAATGGTTATGGGATCTGTTTTTGCGCTACCTAATATATCCAGTAATCGATTTGTATTGGTACATATACAGTCTGAGTAGTGGAGTTGTGTTCAAAATATATTGTGCAATGTGCGACATTTTCAACTCGATCATAGAGATAGTCTACGGTGTATACAATAATATTGTCGTTATTTTGACAAATATCTGGAATTCGATGATAGTGACTATCTGCAATGTATATGATAATATCGTTATCAGTCTGACAAACGCCTGGGCAAAACTGGTAGACAGCCTATTCTAAAAAAGATTGAATTTAGAACATAATACACTTTTCATTTATTCTTATTATATCATCCATAGATAAAAGTCACTATGTATCCTGATTGGTATCCATCGATACATGCTATGATTCTGGTAATGTTTCACTGGTCAATCTTTGTTACAGATATGTCTACTTCCAATAACTTTTTCCCATTCAGTCAGATTCTGGGGAAAGCTTATGAGTATGATATGTTCAATAATACTTACAGATACGCTAACTACACCTATGTCTGTCAAGGTCTAGCAGATTGTTCTGAGAAACTATGTATTGCGTCTAATATACCAAAAGTAAATCAGGTCATACTGAGTCCGATCGTCAGCACTACTGATTGCAATGCGATATCTGGTCTTGATGCATGGATCTATACGATGTTGACACTGTTGATATTAGAGACTGTATTGACTTTGTGGTGGATCTTTAAAAAGAGATGTGATTCATGTTTATGCGATAAGAGATCTCTATTGATCATGACGTACTACATGATAATCAATATTATTATGCTGTTGTGGGGACCAATATCGATACTGAGTACGATATCAAATCAAACAATGATCACCATTTGTATTGTGGGCATGCGATTTGCGTTCTTCCTCATGGTGTGGATAGCTCTGGCTCGTGATATAGCGGCGAACAAATCTGAAGAAGAGACTGAACTGTTGTTGTCTTAAAATGTTGAAAATTAATTTATTTTTAATGATAACCACATACATTACATTCCGGCTAATACATGGATTTAGTGATTACACAAGAAATGGACGAATTGAACATATCTAAACAGAATGCACGAAAACTGATAGATCATGAGATTCAAGATAAAATCCAATATAAAACCAAGCGAAGAGAAGCGGCTATTAGACGTAAACAACAAAAGATAGATCTAAAGATTAAGATCCAGCAGATAAAAGACGATGAATGCAGTATACTTATAAATGTATTGAAGGACCTGATATTGAATCCTAAAAAGGTAAATGGAAGGATTGGTAATCCTAGATATCCTGCATTGCCTCTGTATTATAATTGCGAGGCGTTCGCAAATTTCGTAAAACATAACAATAAAGTAAATAAAATGGTGAAGATACGAGTGGATGCTTTATTATATAATAAAGTCAATTGGATCCAAACCTGTATCAAAACCAAGGACAACATCATAACATATATACTTTCCTACGATAATACTAAAGGAATGGATATTTCTTACTCAACCGCATATTTAAACTACACTCGATATATTGACGACGGATCTTTCAGTAGAGGATGAGAACATTGTGATCTGGTACTACAAAAATTGATAGATCACATACGTACTGTACGGGAATACTTCTTAAAAACACCCCATATTGTTTATTTAAAGTTTAAAGTAAGTTTTAATAAAGCCAATCGCTTCTTGGATGGCTTTCTGTGTTTGACTACTCTCAGCTAAGTCATTCAACATCATAAAGTCATGGATCATCCCATCGTATCTAGTGAGGGTGACATCGACTCCGGCTTCTTGTAATCTTCTGGCATAGGCTTCTCCCTCGTCTCTCAAAATATCGTGTTGATCAACTATGATAAGAGTCTTGGGCATTGATTTCAGTATTTGAGTATTTGCCATAAGCGGTGATGCAGTTGGTTCGGTTCTTAATCGTTTGTTAGGTAGATAGTTGTCCCAGAACCATTCCATGTTCTTTCTAGTTAACCACGGGCCGTCAGCGTACTTGTTGTAGGTGTTGGTATTAAAATTAGCATTCGTGACAGGATAGAACAACAGTTGCAGATCGATACGCGGATACATAGTCTCGCTCTCGACTTCGGTTTCGGCTTCAGTTTCGACATCAGCCTTATTGTTGTATAGCATCGCGACGACTGTTGCCATGTTTCCACCGACACTGTCTCCAACAACAGCTATCCTCGATGGATCCATATTGTAGTCTTTAGCATGATCGATGATGTATTTGGTGGCAGCATAGGCCTGAAGGATCGGTACCGGATACTGTGCTTCCGGTGATAAAGTATATTCTACGAATACTAATGCGACTTGTGCACCAATCGTTAATTGACGGATTAGGTTATTGTGAGTGTTTATGTTCCCGAGCACCCAACCTCCACCATGGAAGTACATGACAATCGGTAGAGGAGTCTTGATATTGATACCGGCCGGTCTCATGATTCGAACCCTGACATCTTGATATCTACCCGGACCTATTGGTAGGATCGTGTCCAGAACATCGACTTCTGTAGATGAATATGACGGGTTTTGTAGACTGTTCAATACTTTACGAGCGTCGTTTGGTGTCAATGTGTAGAGAGGTTGTCCATTGGCCATACATAGTTTATACACAAATTGTTTGACTATTGAATCAAGAAACAGATTGTTGTATTGTGTTTTACAATCCTGAGTTGAATTAGTTGACATCACGCATGCACAGATGACGATCAGGACTAGAACTACGATTGTGATGATGATCGCATTTGTACTGACTGTAGATTGATCCATTGCTTTTATATGATGACAAATATATTATTATTATTATTATACAATGAATGATTGACAATGAACGATAAACAATAATCTGCTCTGTTTTGAGGGGCGGGGTAGACCGTAGG
>Ga0302280_1001196_pt1 | contig 21793 bp, 20 predicted proteins | sample III_Fen_E1_1_FD_198771 | JGI IMG/M metagenome (GOLD analysis project Ga0302280, IMG submission 198771) | Peat permafrost microbial communities from Stordalen Mire near Abisko, Sweden - III_Fen_E1_1 | ecosystem: Environmental > Terrestrial > Soil > Wetlands > Permafrost | place: Sweden: Abisko... | reverse complement strand
AACCCAAAGCATAAAGGTAGAATTCTATATCAAATATGACTTAATTGAGCTGCTTTAAAGGATATCGATAATCATGTTAATCCTTCCATGCAAACATTGCACATTGCAGCTTATTAATGAATATTTACAATGTCTCTCAAACTTAGCTTTTTACATCTTTGATAGCACACATTGCAGAAGAGTACAATGTTATTAATCTCAGCTCGGCAGGTTGTGCAAGTTGGACTCGTCTTGAACCATCCCGCGATGCATATCAGGTGGAACCCATGTCCGCAGCGAGTTTTAACATTCAGTTATTGATTCAAGCAAATGTTGCAAACTTACCAATGGCGGAATTACTCATCAGATTATATATTTTCCCACTTTTTATTATTTACTGAAGGATTCCGATTCATATTAGTTTCAGTAACTCCTACTTAGTTATTGGATGGCTCTTAATTGCAGCAGCGTTTGCGAATGCAGCATATGAGAAGGATAGTGAGTGGAAGACCAAAAAGTAAACCAAAAAACAGTGGGAAAAAAATAATGGTAAAATAATCGAGTGTGCAAGATAATCCATCACTTGAAGGAATATATCCTGAGGAACAACTATCACATGAGGAAAATTCACAGATATCACAGTGATCAAGGCAGGCATAGTAGGACTGAAGAAGTAAAGTGAATGCCAAAAATAAGATCATAAGATTATTACTGAGCAATATAGATGTCTGACTGATCATAATATAAAAGATAAAGAAAAGCTATTTATCTATTATGATGAATTTAATTTAAATAAATGTAAGTGTTCAAACATACCGATTGCTAAAATATGGTTATATATCAAATAAACAAGGATGCACTAATTTTAATTTATTTAAAAGTACATTAATCATTGCATTTGATATTTTTAGTATAATTTTATTAGGTTCATGCAGAAAGAACAGCAATAACATAAATAACTCGAGCTCTTACTATTTTCAAACATTTTGAATTTGCATCTTTTAATTTTATGATCAGAAATAGATATTTGGCATCAGGATCACCATATTTATCATTATATTCATATTGAATATCTGTGTATGTATGTTATAAAAAACAGAAAAAATATCTTTATTATATTTCAGGTGCACTTTTAGTATCGTCAATTTCAAAAATTAAATAAATATTATCCATCCTATATTATAAACTATTAATCATATATGGATATTTTCAAACTCATTTTTCTCATTATCATTCCAGCTTTACTTCTTTTCGCGGCAATTGGAGCATATGATTATGGAATTGATCATCAAGTCTTTGAAGATCATACTCCTATTCAAATGACCTACGACTCTTACGTTCTCAACAAGACCTCATCCTGGCCAGACCGATTTTCCTTTAGAGAAGAGCATGACTACAATGTAGAAAAGCGGAAAATTGCTGGAACTCGAGAAAACTATCTTTAAGTGAAACGAAATAAACAGACCTATCTCATTGAATACGAAGCAGAGATTGATCTTTCACTTATTGAAAGCGTTTAGGAAATCCGCGAAAGAAATGACAAAGCTCAATATCCTGGTAGATATTTTATTGTTCAATACGATAGATTTGTGGAAATTGTGTACTTCGACCATCAGTCTTTGGAAACAGATGAAGGCACTTATGAAGCATAAATTTGCTTAGAGTTACCCCTGGAGTCAGATAGCAATGCACGCTATCACATTGATGAACAGGGAAACATATGGATAGTGACTGAAGCCATGAATAAATTAGTTTTTATTCAGATATATTCTTGTTTACACAGCAAACTCATTCATGAGTTTAGATATGCTCTTTCGAATGATAATTTTATCAATGAAATCAGTAAAGTGGTAAAAAAGGGATAAGGGTGCATGATTGTGGAGGTTATTACCTATGGTCTCATGCGAGTAGAACTTCAAGTTTGCCCTTAGCATTCAGGATAAGTTATTAAATAAATAGGGCATTATGCTGCCAGCTATCTTAATTATAAAGAGGTCACCACCCCAGAATGGCAAGCCTTTGATGGAAACTAACACTCAATTTACAGGTTGGAGTTCAATTAGGTTATAAATCATATTCTTAACATAGTTTCCTTGGGCTAGGAGAAAGCAAAGACCACCAAGTAATCTGCTTAAGAAGGATTAATAAACTTTGATATCATTGCAGTGGATGAGTTAAATGGATACCTATTGAAATTTTCGAGGGACAAAAGAGAAACAGGCATGGTGACTTTGGGAAAATATATGATTGATGCTAAAACTCCTCTTTTCCATGATAATCCTTCCTACGATCCATTTGGCATTCTTGACGTAATTGATCGTGAACAATCATCATAAGAAAATCCATAATTTGAGCATCGTTATTTAGCGCCAGGCACAAATGAGACCAAGAGTGCAATATACAAAGCAGCATATCGTACTTATCCTGATAAGGTTCAGCATTTGGGATTGGGGAACAAGGTAATTATCTTTTGGCCTCAAGATGATCTGAAATAAGATGATTTCCACTTCATCCGTACCCGTGAAGGTGGCATAGTGACTGAGGGGATTAAATTCAAGGGTACTTTTGACAAGATGCCACTTGAGTATGAGTAAGTATTTCAATTGGTTGACAATAAAGCTCAGTAAGTGATGCCAGGGATATTCTAGCTTCATGCAGGCTATGTAAATTTAATGACAAAACTTATAAAAAATAAAAATTCGGATGATTTCTCTCGAGTGGATTTGATAAATACTCTGGGAGGTAAACCAGTATTAAGCCACTACATCTAAGCTAAAAATGGGTTTAGTTTTATCTCAACAATGCTTCTGAACAACGAATGGTGGGTGTTATAGTACAATAAAAATTAACTTACTAGTCAGGCCACAAAATATGAATTATATGTCAACTCATCCAATCCCTCCCAAATATTAAATATAAAACGCTCTTATGGACTCGTGGGAAGTCCTCAGCATTCGGATGGAGAAGATGATTTGGCCACTCTGATGGACGAATACTCTTTCAAAAATAAAAAGGGTTACATATTGTTGAATGTTTACCGTTGTGTTGATGAATATTATTACTTCGAGTTCAGTGACTCTACTGGTAGTGATTATGGCGTGGCTCGCATCCATTTCAAAAATCTCAGCAATAGACAAGTAAAGAAAAGTAAAAAATATTCGGGAACATTTGAAAAACACCTACTTGTTTAGGAAAAGCATATGATTCCCGAAAAATTCAGTCGACAGCCTTACGCGGTGGCACTCAAAGGTGTCTCATTGTTTGCCCACTTGCCATAAGTTATTGGAAAAGGTAGGAAAGATTCTTGGCATCATTACTGCACAAAGCATTCTAATTTTCATCGACTATAAAAATCAGGAAAATATTATCTTTTCCCAATGCAGTTTTACGCTAAGGGAAGCTACGGTTGTAAATATGGTTCAGATTAACCTTATTCTGATACAATATTTGGATTTAACATGCGAAATCTTATTAGCAAAGCTAAGTTACAATTATTTGAAAAGGTTGAACTACGTCGTTAAATTGTCTATAAAATAATGTGTTGGCTACCTATATACTTGACTTTTCTAGGAATATTGTATCTAATAAATGCTTTCTGCAGCAGAAAAGAGGTGCCAACAGAGAACAAGAAAAAAAATTGATTAACACTCAAAATATCTAAAATTATTATATTGATTAATCACACTTTTATTTACTCTACGCAGTTAACCATTTTTTAAATGATAAGCAAGCATGCGAACGTATTAAATTTTAATGATGTGAATTATAATTTCAATTTTTGCTGATATTGTCTTCTTACAGATTAAGTTGGATGATCATCATATAGCATAAAATAAATATTTCATTTCATCTCAACAAGAATATTTTTTAATTTTAAAAATACTAATAATGTTATATAATAGAGCATGAGTAAGAGAGTTTATCTGCTCACATTCATGGGATACGTATCACTGCATGCTCTCAGGACAATTTACTCCTACTCCAAACCCTATTTCCAAAAGGAGTATGAATTACCTAAAATGTACCTTGCAATCTTGGATTCTTCCATATACATTTTCCTCGGTATAGGCTTTTTGATACGCAGTCCAATTGTTAGTTAGCACTAACTAAAGTAAAATTTCATTGTCACATCAATCTTATCTTGTCTCTGCTATGCTTTATTCCCCTTTCTCGCAGCTATACATTTCTTGGATTCAAGTAACATCTAAATTTTGCTGCTTTTACTCATGATGGGCTATGGATATTTTCAACTAAACTTTTGGCCAACTATTCTGTATATATTTAAAGATTATTTCCGCAACGAGGAGGATGGTTGCCTCATTGGATTTTGGTCCTCAGCAGGAGATTTTGGAAATATTTTTGGATTTTTATTTTCTTCTCTACTGCTACTGCAATTTGGACTTCCTTGGTAGACTCCTCTTCTCATTTTCTCAACTATTCTCCTTTTGATGTCTGTAGCTATCTATTTCTTTGCTAACCGTAAGAGCTAATAGTAAAGATAGAATTAATTCTATGCTGGAGCCAGAAGCAGCAACAGAATACCGAGTGTAAATGCTATCAGTTGGTCTTAGTATTGGTAATTTATTAAAAAATCAGTATTCTAAATCAAAACCGCTTTATTTTTATTGTCTTTTTGTCTCTTTAAGGCCATGCTTTACACTTTCTTATTGTGGCTACCAACTTATTTAGATAACAAAGGTCGTAAGGACTTATCTGCTCAAATTCCCATGCTGTTCAATTTAGCCACAATCTTTGGATCATTTCTTATGGGTAAGCTATACTAAAAGAATAAAGATTAAGAACACAATCAAATGGCACCTCAGTTAGTTCTTGCAACCGCGGGGCTGGTCGTTATAGCTGGGCTTATTATCATTAATTTAACTAATTTTGAACCTGTTCAGTTTAGGATAGTGGTCATGGTTGAGGGATTTGCTATTGGAGGTGTTTTTAATATTTTATGTTGTAACTAAACAATTAGAATAGCAGGAGAAGACCCCCAATATCTAGATCTGGTCACTTCCTTTTCTATGGGAGTCGGGAATTTTTCTGTGGGTTTGGTAGAATTGATGGTTGGATTATCATTGGGATAGTAATAGGAGAGAGATGGCTCTAGTTCAGGATATGATAACGTGTTCAAAGTGCAGTTAGTAGTGGCCATAATCGCGGCAGTGTTGCTGATAATCAGAGCTAATCTAATCTTTCGAGACGAAGTGCAGCCTCGACAAAAGGAAATTGAATTAAAGAATCTTTTGAAATAATGAATAGATCTAAATGATAAATATAGATTTATAAGTTTTGATAAGTTTTATTTTATAAAAATAAACTCAATAAATCGAAGCAGTTATTTTAGACCACTGCTCGAAATCAAGAGTCATTAAACTGATATTTGAGTCAAGCAATCTCAAAAGTTCATCGCTGAATATAATAACTGAAATCGTATTTGATTTTGCAAATAATAATTCTGATAAACGCATTTAATACTTCTTTAGATTTTATTTTTGAATTGTTGTCCGAACCAAATTAGCTTTGAATTATCAGCTAAAGTCATAGAAGAAATATTTTTATTTTTACAAAATTAGGTTTGACTCCACTCTACTCCTTAAATTCGATAAAAATTACTCAAAGTTTAACCAATTGTAGAGTTTCATCCAGATTTCATCTTAGGATGACGGATCATATCATTTACGACAAATTTGTTGACTGGGGTGTGGTATTTGAGGACACAGTGGGTCCTATTTTGCAAATGACGTCATATGAAAAGTTAAAAACAATCACTCTGGCCTGGATTTGGACAGGCTGCCCCTCACCAGTATGTAGAAGGACACCCCCACTGCCAAGGCTGTCCTTTTCCAATTTTGGCTGTGCTTCCTGGCCAAGCAAGCTGTGATAGCAGCCATCACTAAAGAGAATATGAAAGCCAAAGTCTTAACGCTCCGAGTATTCACCTGCTTGTCCTCCTGAGTCTAAATTTAGTCAAGGGAGCTATCTAAAGCAGCTGTGGGGAGAGTTTAGGCTTGACTTTTTTCCAAATTAGATGAACTCATTTATTATTATTCGTTATTAAAGAACATTGATATAAAATCTTGACCTGTCAACTGACATAAGTCGACAATTGCTTGACGAGACAATCATTATTCTCATGAAAGTTTAGATGACGGTTTGATGATCATCTTTTTTCTTAAAAAAGTAGAAATTAAGTGGGAAAAAATTGAAAACGTTAATCCCTATAAGAAAATTTGACTTTTCATAAAAGCCAGTTTTGATCAAATAAAAAGTGTATTTTACTTGACAAATTTATAAATATTAATCCTTCGAAGTTGTTGGATTTATTGATATCAATATTTGATGAATCAGGTTGGATTTCATTTTAATAGTCACTCTATAATAATAAAATGTCATCGAAAGCTCAGGAAATTCTTTTAAACTTAAATAGTCAGGTACAACATATTCCCAATCAATAAATTGCCAATATCTCCCATCAGCCAGATAATAATAATATCCCTTCTTAAAAATAGCGCTCCATTACCATCAATAAATCAGATCTAACCTCTTAAATTGTTGGGAAATCAAGTTTAGCTTCAAAGTCGTATCCGTTTTAGTCTGAAATGAAATATGAAGATGGACCTGAGTGTCCTTAATACTTAACTGAGATGTTGGCTGGACAAATTGGAAGTTTAGTAACATCTCATATATCAGAAGTAGCAGTTACTAAATATAGGCAGTTGAATCTACTATAAGGTTACGTGAAAAGAATACTTATGACAGTTTTACAAAAGGGAGCAACGAATATTTGCAGTTGTTGGTCGATCAAACTCATAAAAGAGATGAAGATAATTACAGTGTACAAATAAAATAACATAGGCAGTCACTAATCTCATGTCAGCACGGGAAAATAAAATAACAGCCGATCTTTAGTATGGCAGTATGCTCATTCACCACGATGTAGTCACTCAATTTATTCAGCGCAATTTAATTAACAAAAAGCAATTGCAGTTATTGGAACAATTAGACCATGTCCGCATGATTAAAATAAAAGATGGCCAACTCAGATCCAAGTTAGATATTTTGAATCATAAAATGGAAAAATTTGATATTATTTAAAGCTGGAATGGAACTACGGCGGCTGAAAAGAAAATTGAAGAGGAAATACAGAAAAAGATTGTGGAGAGTATGGATGCAGGCAATTTTTCAATGGATTCGGAAAAGACAAAGATTGCGAGAGATTATGTTAAGTACATGCAACAGCAGAGGAAATCGTTTTAACAGAGGAGAAAGGAAAGACAATCAAGATATGAAGAGCATGAGAAAGAAAGATAGACTGAGCTTAAAGAAGCATAAGAAATGAGGGACCTCGCAAAAAAACAGGAAATACTACAAAGGATTGAGCAGCATCGTCGTAAAAGAGACGAGGAATAGAAGTAAATTGAGACCAAGTAGGCTTCAGTGCAAAGCTTCTTGGCTTAGTATCATAAAAAGTACCCCCTCTTCAAGTTAAAAGAAAAATAATTTGACGAGAAGATCATGAAACCTCTGGAGAAATATCGAGAGTAGAAATTGAATTAAATTCGAGATTACCGCAAATCGGTAAGTTTAAGTGAAATCAAATCTCATTAAGAAAAATATTTAGGAAAATTAGCTATAGAAAAGCAAAAGCGGGATGAGTAACTAAAATTAATTATGAAGGCAAGAAAAGCTGAGGACTTGTCACATCCTTATTATAAGGGATTAGCGAGCAAAAGGGTATTAGAGATGACAAAAGAAGAAAGTCATCGAAGTTATTCTCTTAGGGAGGCTAATAAGCTGAAAGTGGTGAAAATGAAGGAGTATGGAGAAGTCATCCACAAAAAATATAAGCCAGAAGTGGATTAGGACAAACGTAAGTAGCTGGAAAAGGCCATATAGATAGAGATGATGCGTAAAAAGCGCATGAAAAAGATTTATAAGCAAGTTGTGGATTAAACTACTCAATAAGTTCGTTTGGTGCCTTTTTTCGAATAGATTCCTCAAAAAAATTTATATTTTGAGGGGAACCGCTTTCTGGAGGAGTCAAAGAAAATGATTAAGCGCAAGCAAAAAATGAATGCCACTGAAGAAATTATTGCACAAGAAAGCAAGGAATAAGTAGGCAAACTGAATATCTTGAGAAGTTCACGTGCTGATAGCGAAAAGAAGAGTAAAAGTGTTTGGGAACTTAGAGCCAAACAACTTGAACAAATTACTTTAGGAGAGGTGGTTGATGCCAAAAATTTTGAAAATATAAAGAAGAATATATAAAATTTAGATAACAAAGCTGCTATAAAAGAGGACTTAATGCAAAGAATAGACCTGAGTATGGAATAGCACATAAAAGAGAAGGGAATGCTCGATAATTACTACTTGGAGTCAATCAAGCAAAAGATGAAACTCCTCTAATGAAGAATAATAACAAAATTGATAAGTTATTAAAATCCCATTTTCCGTTAAGATAAATTATATCTATTTAAAATAACATTCGTAATGGATATCAGTATTGATGAAAAGAAGCCTACAGATTCACCCACTCAGCCTCGCTTAAATCGTTTATCTCTGAAACCATATTTTGGTTAAACTGGTTGACACCGAGAACTATCCATCCATATTTATGTTTTACAAGGAACAACACTTTTGAAAACAACATATCTCGTTTTTTTACTTGAAATTATTTGAGTTACGCCGAAAGCAGCATTATGTCTTATATGCATATGATTTGAATTTGGTTATGATCCGAGGGCCCGACTGGATCTTGATTCCTCTTTTTTGTGAGCTCCATTTTATATATATAAACTAATTATTGCTCACACTTGATCTGCCGATAGTATTTAGCCAGTATCAATTCTTAATACAATTATTTTTATAAATATGCTTCTTTATGAATATTTTAATAGGAATTATTGTTTCTTTTCGCGACTGTTAAATTAGAGATTGATTGTTTTCTAAATAAAGAAACCCTTACCTGGAGTTATCAAGAGCTGATAGATCATGACACACATTCTCATATAATTGATTTTGTTGGGTGATTTTTGTATGGGCATTTTTTTCTATTTTTTTTGACAATTAATGTTGTATTTACTGTTATTATTTGGTCCTTTTACTTAATAAATCTTGAATTTATTTGAACTTCTACTCAGGCTCTTCTTATTCAATAATTTATATTTATATTGATCTGTTTTCTGTTTTAGCAAATATCTTTTAGTTTTATTTTAGTTTTTTCGAGGACCGCAAAGCCAATGTATTCTAAACTGAATCTTCTTCCCTCAATGATCTTTTTTAAGATCCCACTTTCATTAATTAATTATCAATCTCATGGGTTTATATTTTTTAAAACCTATTAGCTTCATGATCTTCAGGCAAAGCAAAAATTTTAGAGAAATCTAGTTTCTTATTTTTTCTTTCTTTTTTGCGGGATTAGACATGAATACTCTTGCTTAATGAGGATTCGTATGATTGTATGGCTGAAAGACAACTGCGAAGATTAGTAATGGGCTCCCAGTTGGCTTAGTTCTGATCATTTCTTTGCCATAAAACCAAGTATTCTAGATTGCCATGTATCCTTCGTTTATTTAGGATCCTGACTTATGTTTGATCTTCAATACTTTCCTCAAGCATGGCACAGAGATAAATGAATATAATAATACTTTCGAGGGAATCTTTAATATATTAAAATGAACTAATACCATTATATTTTCGTTGATAAATATGTAAAAGTGAATTTGTTGGTTTTAATGATTGATATGTAATGTATTTATAGGACTTAAAATTGCAAAAGCTATTATGCTACATCAAAAAGATTACACAGTAATTTGATTCTTGAAAATTAATTTTTCATTATATGCGAGTATTGATGGTTTTTTCTTTGATTTAAACAGTGTTATCTTGACGTTAACAAAATATTCTTAGAGTACTCGAAAATTTGTTTCATATTTATCTCCTTGTTATTATTTACCCTTTGCAGATATTTACATGTATTTTTGCTATTTTTTATATTTGATTTTAATCTAAATCAATAATCAGGTCTTTGTTTTCATTATGCTCGAGAAGTGGCATATCATATAAATTCACTCTTATATTTATCATAATATCAGTATTAGAAAGCAAATCGATGTCATTCTCGTTCATGTTCAAGTTCATCATCATCGGAGACACAGGTAAACAATAGCTGATTTAGGTGTTGGCAAATCTTGTCTTCTCCTTCAGTTTATCGATCACCGCTTTAGGCAGAAACATTAGGTCACCATTGGTGTTTAGTTTGGGGCTAAGATGATTACTATTGGAGAAAAAACAATTAAGCTGCAGATATGGGACACCGTATATATCTTCATTAGATAGGCAGGACAAGAATCCTTCAAGTCAATTACTCGCGGGTACTATCGATCGGCTGCAGGAGCTATTCTAGTCTATGATATAACAAACAGAGAGTCATTCAGCAATGTGGCGAGGTGGCTTGAATAAGCCAAGATAAATGGTAATTCTGAGATGTGCTTTGTTGTGGTTGGCAATAAGTGTGACATGGAGTCTGAGTAATAGTGTTTTAAATCAGAAGAAAAGTCACCTACGAGGAGGGTGCAAAATTTGCAAAAGACAACAACCTTATCTTCCTTGAGGTGTCAGCAAAGACGGCATATCAAGTCGAAGATTCCTTCAAGCGAAATGCAGAACTGCTACTTGATAAAATCTAGAAGGGCGCCATCAACTTATAGAATGAAGTATATCTGGCAATATTTAGCCCCCTGGAATAAAACGAGGCAACGCAGTTGAGACGAAAGTAACGTTAGATGTTAGTAGCGAATCGAACAAGTCATAAAAGAAGAAGTGCTGTTGATATGGTCAAACTACATTCTTCCATATATAACTGTTTATTATAAGATAGAGGTTGCTGTGAATTTTCAATGATGGTATATTTATGAAAGTTTTTGAAAAACGTCTATCTTTTTCGGCTTATGGTTTGCAAAGAAGGAACAAATCAAAGGATGCGATAAGTATTGGTATTTATACATTGAGGATTTAAAATAAAAGATCATATCAATGCAGCCATCATAAGAATCAGGACGGTAGTGAAGATTGTAATGTAAGATTCAGAAAGTATGTTGCCAACTACGGTATTGGACTGATGCGCGGGGGTTGCCATTGCTTACATGACCGTTATAAGCAGGAGTACTACGATTAAGAGAGTTCTATTCATTTAAATAAAACAAATAATATCTTAACATCCTTCTTGAACTTAATTGGTGTTTGTTATTTTTCAACAAAGGCCATCATAAAGAATAATAAATTGATTTTAGTATTTTAGGCAACAATTAAAAATCATTTCTTGTGATAAATAAACGATGGTTTTATTCAAATATTGCAGTTTTACCATGAAATGAGTAATTATTAATTTAGTAATATTTTATTGAATAGGAATGAATTGCACCACTTAAGGATACAGAATAGCAAAAATAGATATTTCAACATCTTTCTTTTTATCACAAAGCGCCCCATGCCCTTAGCAAAGATAATATGAATAAGCATATCTTAAAAGATCGTCTAAGAAACGGCTTAGTCAAACTTACAAAAAATGTCTTTTTAAGATGCAAGAAAGAAAGAGCTCACCCCATGCTATCGCTAATGACTAGTTCTCTTTCGATAACCAATAACAACTACATGTAAAGCGAAAAGAATCCTTAAATTCGAATCTGGAAATTATTAAGAGACGATCTCTGCAGATGAATCCTGGCATTTTTATGGTGAAACAAAAAAATAAGACCAAGATACAAACTATTAAAATAGATTCAATTTCCCAAAAAAATATACTCAAAGAAAGTTAACCCATAGCTACCAATTATCTAACAAAAAGTCTTTCGCAAAGATCAGAAAAAAAGCAGAAATATAGCGTATATCCTACAACGCCTTCTAATGTAAAAGTGATTGCTGATATCTTCATAAAACACGTTAGCCACTCTAAATAACGGCAAGAGACTTCTAATACTTTAAATCAATAAATTGAAAACAATCTTCAAAATTCAGCTATCAACCCATACACAAATGAACTTTATCTGCATAGCCGGAATCAAAAAATAGATGAGATGAGAAAAATGAAGAATAGAAGAAAAATTCATCATAAAAACAGCATGTATATTCCTTAATACTTTAGAGTGGAGTCCTATAAAGTTATAACCATGAAATTAAGTAATCCCTTAGAGAAGTATAGCAGAAAATTAACTTATGATGATTGTTTGGTGCCTGAGAATGATATCGATTGTAATTAAGAGAAAATATTCAAGAATAATTTCAAATAAGATGTTACATAAGTTGATGTTTGTAAAGGTAATAGGCACCGAAGGACCATCACTGGAAACTATAATTCTCGTCTTAAGAGTAATCGCCCACTCACTTCAAAAGTCTATCATGATTACAAAGATGCCTGGGCAGAAGACTAACCTGCCCCTTGGCCAGCTGAAATTAATGCGAACTAATCCTTGGATATAATTGACAAATATCAGTGAAATTTTTATCCTGTTGATAAATAAATAAAATAATTAATCCAAACCGATAATGATGACGGCTGTTTTCCATATTCACGTAAAATGATTGCCTTTTAATAATATCTCGCATTATTGTTAATGTTTTAAATTTTGGAGTTTGGATTATTTTATTCTTTGTTGATTTGATATTGGAATAGGGCATGTTTATGGATAAAAATGTTAACACTTAAAAAATATTAAAATAACAGGACAAACAATATATATTTAAGTCAATTCCTCCACTAACATCATAGTTAAATATCTGTAAAATGACGGGACACTATTGATTTGATTTCAATTGTATCAACTATTTTCGGAAAACCGTTTATCAAATCTGCATTTACAAGCTGCCTCAGCTTCTGGGAACTCTTTAATACATTGACATCAAACTTTGAACAAAATTACGGCAATTGAATTCCGCTTTTTAGCTAGTTTGGAAGATTAACCAATATAATAATAAGTTTTTACTAACACTTATTAAAGAACATCAAATGAACGAAAGAAGAATCTGGAAATAAGAAGTACAAACATATTCTAACTTAGGAAGACAGGATTTTAAAAAATATATATGAAGACCAAGGAATTAAAAAATGGAGCAAAATTTCAAAGATTATGGCAACTGTTTATGGTATTGAAGAACGGGATGGGAAACAATGTCGGGACCGTTATCATAACCATTTAAAAGGAGGAATCAATAAGGATAAGTGGACCATTTAGGAATAAAATTTGTTGATAAAGTTGCATGATGAATATGGAAACAAATGGGCCCTAATATCTCGGCAAATTTCAGGGAGGTATCATTACATTTATTCAGAACTGAGAGTTTTGTTAAAAACATGCTCTTTTCCAAGCTCAGAAGGGCAATTCGAGAACTCAACCAGTTTAGTTATATGTTTTATCGAAGATAATTGAAATAAATTAAAATTCCTTTTATATATAAACTAGTATAATTTACTGAAAGTGTTCTAAAGAAAAAGAAAAATGATAGGAATCAATAAGATATGGTTGCATTAAGTAAAATAAGCCTTATTCAGAACTCAAGCATGAAATATTGACCGCGTCTTTTGATTTCAATCACTAATTAGGGAATTAAGAAGTACTGAGACTTAAAACTTTGGTCGAAAGCATTAATTCTTTCAAGAAAATAAATCTACAATTCAGAGGGTGCAATGGTGCTCACAAGTATAAACTAAAATCAATTCCAATTAAATCTAAAAATCATGAGAATTCGAGTGAGAGAGAAAAATAAGAGATAATAGAAAACTCAGATTAGGATTTTATCATTGATTTTCCTCAGGCTCTTGATTTATCAACTACTTTTACCACCGAAGTTCAATCTAGCGTCAATTTAGTGTTCATGGACAACTTATAAAGCAATCTATCTTTACTGTACGAAAACAATGAACTCTAGTATCCGATAATGCTATAAAATTTTGATCCATGTTGGACTCCTCATCTTCAAGGGTGTAATGATAATGTTAAAGACTGGACGAGTGGCATTTCATCCTGGAAAACATTCATGGATTATGATTGATTGATTTATATTTCTTCTCTTAACTTTAAATATCTGAAATACTACTCCAATAATTTCTTGATTTGTGAAGGCTGTTTCTGGGTTCAACATCAGGATCTGTTGATATTCATTTAATTAATTTATAAATAGTTGAACCTACATATACGAATATGCGCTTCTATAACTATGCCTCACTATAAATGCAGACTTTTTAAATGATAATTATCAAATCAAATGCCCAGCAGCAGAAGCCGAAGTCGAAGCAAAAGCAAAAGCCCAAGCAATCGTCAGCATACATAGTCAGAAACTCCTCCCAACTAACCCAAGCTATACATCAGCGGACTTCCCCCTGATGTTCAGGATGATGATCTACGACAAGCCTTTGACAAATTTGGAGAAATAACTGATGTCTTTATCAGAAGCAAAGATACTTTTGCTTTTGGGTTTGTTACCTATGCCGACAGTAACTGTGCAAGAAAAGGTTTGGAAAATATGGATGGTCAAAAGGTGAAGGGTAAAAGGATTAAAGTGGCCTATGCTAAACCCAGAGCTCCAAGGGAAGGAGGTGATAATGGAGGAGGCAGAGGCCGAGGTCGGGGTGGCTTTGGCGGCGGTAATGGAGGTGATAGGCCTAAAGGATGCTTTAAGTGCGGTAAAGAGGGTCATTTTGCTCGCTAATGTCCCGGTGGAGGTACAAAATCTTTTAGTATAGACTAAGGTGGAAATTCAGGATCAGGACAAAGGAGTTATGGTGGGGGAAATCGCGATAGCTACGGTGGTAGCAATAATCAAGACAATTACGGAGGCAGCAGACGGGAATATAATTCCAACAACAACGAGTCCAGGAACAATTACGGTAACAGTAGGGGCAAGGAAGCGTCAAAATCAAGATCCAGATCAGGATCTCCTGTCAAGCAAAGAGGAGGAAGGAAGAAAAGTGTTTCAAGATCAGGGTCTGGTTCCCCGCGAAGGAACAGAAGTCCCCCTGCTCGCGAAAACCGAAGCCGTAGCCGAAGCAATGATCGTAAGAGACGAGTTCAAAGAAAGAAGAGTGTTTCACGATCAAGATCAAGATCTTGAGCTGATTGATGGAGATGAAAATTGAAATAAAAAATATAAGGATTATTTAATGAGCAATAGAGTTTGATAAGGAATAATTGCCTCAAATTCTGGCAGTTTTGTGCTTTCATCATAAACAAGTAAATAAAAAACAATAACTGGATAGTGACCTCTTCCTAAATAAAAAACAGTTAGGAAAGATATCTTAAGGTCTGAATTTAACTTTAATATTTGCTGTATTTTCCCAGGCAGTTTCTCTTCCACAATATGGAGAGATATTCTCTAACATAATATTCGATAATATTAATAATTGTCAATAATGAAGCACCAGCAATACCAATCGTTGCAAACGATTCGTAAAGTAGGAAAATTATAGGCAGTTGGTTCGCTTTTCTGCAATGGCCTCTCGAACAAATATTAAAACACACCTCCCAACATACTTAAAGAAATTCTTTCTCAGCAAGAAATTAATAAATTTATCCTCTATGTCGATCAACTCAATTATAAGACCACGCAATACTGGCCCTGCCTATTTGCTTATTGGTGTGGTTATTTATGTGCACCTTTTACTGTTGGTCTTTCTTTGTGCTTACCAAGACTATGTGTGGCTGAAGCATAGGCTGTCCTTATAAAGTAGATTAAAAAGATAAACCAAGATATTCTCGGTCCTAAAAAACTTGAAATGACTTTGGTTAAAAGCTGTTGTAACTCTCATCTGTTAATCGAGGAGGTTGACTTTGCGCAGTTTGATGCCTCGAGTACTGACCTATGAATGATATTTTGTATTTATGTGTTCGAATATGCTTATCAATTATAGAATCAAAATATCAGCACAGTCTATGGGGCTTCTTCATTGGCATCGCTTAAATTATAACCCATGGTATCTGAATCATAATATTCTGGAAATGATTCGTGACTTGTATTGACCATTTATTCAGGGATGGATTCTTACAAATAAATATTTGTACTTCTCCTGTGAGTATTCATTTATAGGTCCTTGTCATTTTATTCTATTTCTGGTAAACGTAAACTGTCTCTATAAACTTCTTGCTGAGAATATACAAGTTAATTTTTTCTTCCTTGATTTTCAGTTTGTAAGGATTTTGTGACATAAAGGCCATTTTTTTATTCGTTTCTCAATAAGCCTAAATTATTTCCACCTATGTTATAATTTTTATACATTTTGATAATGGTTTTAATGAATGAGGTCTTCTCTCTGAAATGTAATTTTGGTGATCATTACTTTTCCTGTTTTCCCAGCTCGTCCTAGATTTGCTGCTTCTGTGAGTCAGTGACTAGCGTGGTATTTGTTAATTTTGAGGATAACTGATTGCTTATTTTGATGTTTATTCACTTCTTAGCTGTATATTATCAGCTAGGGAATACAGGAATAAGGGAATATCAGGAAAAACAGTTGTGGGTTTTGGTATCCTCAAAACATCAGAGTTTAGTTGGCTAAATTAATAGGAAAAATTAAGCTTGCTTCTGTAATTATCCATAATCGATTCATAGATAGTCTCTTCGACTGATTCCACCGCTTACATATTGTTTTGAATATCGTTGCTGAAACCAGTTAGCATCTATACTTCATTTAGCAAAGATGTTCGCATCAGTCTTACCTCTTGCTATAACTCTGTCCGCTGGCTTAGAATTGCATTTAGAGTAATGAATTTCTGAACTTAAATAATGTCCTGTATTTATTGGAAATATCTAATTGTTTATTCCATTAAATTGTTGAAGTGTTCCTCTGAAATTCTGAGAGAATATTCTGCTTTGCTGTCTTTGAAACTCATTTCATTTATTTGATTGGAAAGCTCATCGATAAATTTTTATATTTCTTCCTGACGCCCGCTTATAGATTCATCGATGCCGCAGAGGTTCCTTTTGTTCAAATCTGTATCTTGGTCAAGTTTAACGATAGTGAATCCTTGGCTAGCAAGCATAATAGCGCATTTTTCACAATAGAGCATTTGTTCGTTGTTTTATGAAGAGCGATATATATAGGTAGCTCTCCTTTCTTCATGGTTTAAGCAAATAAGGGCCGAATGGGCAACCTTTCCTTGTTGGGTATCTGTCACTTCCAAATTACTAGTGTTGAAGTTTTCTGACTGATATTTGGTGTTGAATTGTTTCATTGATTATCGTTAAGATTATCGTTATTTATAAAGTGTATAATATAAGAATACTGTTGTTAAACTTTAAATATGAGTTTATTATTAGCTATTCTTAATTAAATTATTTTTCGACCATAATATATTTATGGATTATATCAAACTTTCAAGAGTAGAGTCATTTTGAATTATTGAATTAAAATGATTAAATTCTTAACTAATAATACTGCAACAATAGTCCTTATTTCTATATTTACTGATTCTTATATTGTAATGATTGAAAATACTTATTATTACATTAATTAGAATTATTGTTATAGGATATTATATAAGGAAGTTGGTAGCCTTATATTTATCTAGTATCAAATTCATCATAATAGAGAACAATTGATTTATCAAAAAATGTACAACCATAGTCTTTTTTATTATCAGAAATCAGTATTGCTCAATAATAATTTTATGATCTTACTTTTAGCATTCACTTTACTTCTTCAATCATACTATGCCTGTCCTGATCACTGTGATAGCTGCGCATATTCCGCATGTGATAGTTGTTCTTCAGGATATATTCCTTCAAATGATTCATTAACTTGTGTGACAGATTATTTTATGCCTATTTTCTTCTCTTTATTTTTTGGTCTTCCAGTCTTTATCTTTTTCGCGTTCCTTTGTTACAAATGCTGCAGTAATTCAGAGTCGCCCAATAACTAAGTAGGAGTTACTGAAACTAATATTAATCGGAATCCTTCAGTAAACAGTAAAAAGTGGTAGAATATATAATCAGATGAGTAGTAATTCCGCCATTGGTAAGTTTGCAACATTTGCTTGAATCAATAACTGAATGTTAAAACTCTTTGCGGACATAGGTTCCACCTGATATGCATCGGGGGATGGTTCAAGATGAGTCCAACTTGTACAACCTGTCGAGCTGAAATTAATAACATAGTTATCTTTTGCAATATGTGTTATCAAAGATGTAAAAAGCTAAGTTTGAGAGACGTTATAAATATTCATTAATAAGCTATAATATGCAATGTTTGCATTGAAGGATTAACGTGATCATCTATGTTCATTTAAAGCAGTGCAATTAAGTCATATTCATTTTCTTTATCGAAGTTTAATGGTGGAGGAAAAAGAAAATTTAAATTTACGTAAGAATCATATAATGAGAATATCCGGCTCGTTGCTTTCCATCTTTCCTGGCCCTATTGATGGAAGTTTAGTAGTATGCGATGTGCTTACAGATTTACCATTTGTCAAAAGCTTTTTTAATTTGATTTCGCTTGCCTAGCTGCTCATTCTGCTGCGAGATTGCCTCTCAATCATCATCTCCTCCAGTTTACTGAGCCCCTCTATTTATTTAGCTTTTTATAATTTGACTTGGTTTATTTTTGCGCTCTCTAGACTTTCATTCATCTTTACCTCCAAGTTTCTGTTTTTGATGTATTATATTACGCTCTTGCGTTGAAACCTTTCGTACTCGCTGATATCTCTTTTCCTTTGTCTGTTCCTTTCACTTTCATTTTGTCTAAAATTGTTTAAATTTTGCTCAATCTCTTCCCTTTGTTCTTTGGTTGTTTTATAGTCGTTGCTTCGACTGGTGTTTAACTAATTTTGAGCTTTTCTAAGATTTTATTCATGAGTTTTTCTATTCATTCTGGCTTGTTCTTGAGTTTGCTGTATCCTATTCAGGATATTTTTGAGGTGAAGCGCTTTTTACTCTCTCTCCTTGGACATTTAATCTCTCATCTGCTGATAAAATTGATATTTCTGTTCATTCTTTTGAGCTCGATCTTCATGTTTCTCCTACTGTATCTGTAAAACTGAAAGTCTGCCTTTCATCATTTATCTTAAATCGTTAACTTTCTTCAGATCTTTAAGGGCAGCAGAGCTATTGCTCAACTATTGAGGAATATCCAACGATGATCTACTCTTGGCAATACTTTTCTCGAGGCTACTATTTTTTTAAAGAAATCTAGGTTCCTTGTTATCTGTCTACTTGTCTGATGTATATCTTATCATTTTATTATCCATTTTGACCAATTGAAAGGTACGATAAATTTAAGTATTTGAACAAAGTCAATAAATATAATTTGTAATGAACTGCTCATCAAATTCAGATTGTTACTCATCTTATTATCAATTTTATCATTAAATCAAATTGTTTCTTTTTAACTGAGATAAATTTCAATAATTCAGCATATATTGAAAATGATAAACAAGATCATATGATATTAATAAATTATAGCATGATCAAAGCTATGCTTAATATTGATTTTAATTTGTTGTCATCTCTAGCATATATTTATTTAGGTTGGTTGTCGATAGTCTCCTTTCTTTCAAAGTTTTGAATTTTAAATAATTGGCAAAGTTGTTTTTGGTGGCTTCCATTGAAAATAAAAGGAAATCGAAAGAAAACATGCCTCCAATGCATAGGAATTGAATGATGTAAAATGATGGCATATTAAGTAGATCTATCATTGATTTGTAATTCACCATAGTTTAAAAAATTCCAACGATAAAAGTATAGCCAATGTATGCTCCAAATGAAGGAATAGCAAATCCTAGTGTCAAAACAATTGTCCAGTTTTTAACGTTGACTGCGAGCTTAATAGTAACTACAATAATTACACTGGTGTATACTGAAATTTCAACCAAATAAAAGCCAGGAGAGTAAGAATTTATTCCGCTTGTATCATTTTGACCCCCAATAGCATAGATAGTCAGAATAAGGCAGATTACTCCTTGTGAAAATCCGAGGATGAACCAGGAAAAAAATATTAAAGGGGTAAACAATTTATTATGTTGACTTATGTAATACATCTTTGGATAGTAAGAGTATAAAGTTTGCTTCTAGTGGATTCCTTGACTCAATGCATGGAATGTTTTTTTAGTTGGAGTTATTTCAAGGTCAACCTCAAATACAGCCCTTATAACAACTGGGAAAAAAGTGAAAAAAAGATTATAGAAAGCAATCGACCAAGATAACCAAAAAGATTGGCCAGATCCTATCGTATAGAAGCTAAAAGCAAATTGCACGCTTGTAAACACCATATTCTTGTAGAAGAAATAGAGGATCATTTCAGTAACCCTCATATAGTTTAGTCTTCCATAATAAAGAACCAGTTTCCACAGGAGACAAAATTATCCTATTGCGTAGTTTGCCACCTGAGCTGCACGAGTACCCTATTCACCGAAAATTCCCACACCTACATGAGCTTACATTATCATATTCACATCATTAGCCCCATCACCTATTGCAAGAGTTCGCTTGCCAAGTTTTTTCACCAATCGAACGATTTACGCTTTTTGGCCAGGAGTAACTCTACAAAAAACAACTGATTTGACTTTTGAGATGATAATAAGTAAACTCACTTAGCAATCTACAAAGGAAAGGCTTGATCCATCAATTACTGGACTCTTTGGAATGTCTGATAACTGATTTTCTGTAATGTCCAAATATCGTAAAAATGATTGTAGATCATTTGCATCTCTGACTAGGTAACCTTCCTATATGAGTCGACAAGAGAGAGCTATATTTTCAGCTGTTTCTAATTTATCGCCTGTGAGCATAATAAACTTAATTCCTCCTGAACGCAAGGAATAAATTGTTTCAGCAACAAAATCTTGCAATTTGTCTTCAATGCCTGTGGCCCCAACTAATGTGAGGTTACTTTAGATATCTTCAGTTGACAGTTTAGTAACATCAACACTCGAAGCATATATTTTGTAGGCAAACCACAGAGATCGTAGTCCTGTTTTGGTCATTTGTGTCGTTCTTTCTCGAATATCTTTTAAATATATTTGATTAGGAGCTAATAGCTTTTCAATGCTTGTATCTGCTCCCTTGATAAAAACCAAAATTTATTTTCTGGCTTTAAGTACCAAAGTCATTCTTTTTCTATCTGAATCGAATTCTATCAATTTTAGAATATCAAAATACTGCCTATTATTGCTGTACTAAACAGTAATAGTCTTGTTTTATGAGGAGATAAACTTGAAACCCACAATTCCTGCAGCATTGACTAAGGCCACTTCATCTGGAGAAGGGCCCTAATAGCCTCCTTTGGAGGATGGAACACATTCATGACAGGTAGTAATCATTAGAAATATTAGTTATATAAGTTGTCTTTTTACATATTTGCTGCTACCTTACATAGCGGTCAAATCGTATAAAAGAGCACTAGCATTAAAAATATCCTCAGTGACCTGTTGAGACCCTTAAAATCTATTTGATAGTTTTTAGTAGTTGATATTATTATGACTGATAATCTTCATCTAAACATTTTCACCGTACAAATCGCTTCCAATCACAATATTTCTGAACTTCATCTTGTTGCATGTCAATGTACCTGTTTTATCTGTCAATATGTAATCTATCTGCCCCAACTACTCGTTGATACTAACTGTATGGCATTCTAGAGCACGCTGATTAATTGCACAAAACATCTCTCTATCTGTTGACATAAAATACCCCTGAAACACTTTCACAAATTACAAAGAAACTATTAGACTGATGGGAATGAAAGTGTTGTACAGAATAAAATATGAACCCAACGATATAGCTGCAGTTTGTAGACATGAAGCACTTCCATTCATCAGAAGCTAATAGT
>Ga0302280_1001194_pt1 | contig 21814 bp, 18 predicted proteins | sample III_Fen_E1_1_FD_198771 | JGI IMG/M metagenome (GOLD analysis project Ga0302280, IMG submission 198771) | Peat permafrost microbial communities from Stordalen Mire near Abisko, Sweden - III_Fen_E1_1 | ecosystem: Environmental > Terrestrial > Soil > Wetlands > Permafrost | place: Sweden: Abisko... | reverse complement strand
ACGCAGTCTTTTCCTCTGCCGTGGTATTCTGTTTCATCTTGCTTTTCAATAGCGGCTTTAATAATGGAAATACATCTTTATTGAACGATGTATCTATTAATTTATCGTGGTTAATATGGTTATCTAAAACAGCCCTAACCCAAGGATATGCAGACAAACGCATGTGTACCGCTGCTCCAAGTGTAAACTTTGCACGTCCATCATCACACGTGAAATCATAAATCCCTAGAAGTGTACGAACTGTGTCCTCGTGTATAATATGAGGTAGTGATATGAGTAAAATAGATTGATAGATGTTAGTCATATTCTGTGTATAGAAGGTACTAGTTGCAGACGACATTGGTGCTATTTGACTATCATCCATTTCCTTGATAACTATATAAGGACTATTCTCCGTGATGGTGATTCTATCAGGGAACAGTCGTACATTGTCCATTTCAGCTGTAAACACAGGCATAAACGATGATCCAACTGGACTTCTTGATGTACACTGTTCATACGCCTCAACCTTGTGTAACAATGTAGTAACAATCTCTATCGTATCTGTGTTCGCATACTGATCAGTATAATAAGTGGATCGTTGAACATCGGGTGTTGTACATGCTGTGGTCATCATATTGCTGAGCATTCGGAGAACAGGGGCAACTGAATGGATGTCTTTGTCTGACCTGTTTTTATCTGGTATGGCCAATTGACCACATAATACGAATGCCATGGGAGTGACACTGGCTATTTGTTGGATATTAGGTGCATTACTAATGATGAACTGTGAATACATCACTTGCTGTAGCATATGCAGATCATCTAGTTTGCCAACTATTACCCACTGTGTTCCGTTCTTGTTTGTGTCGAAATCAACAACACTAATGCTCTTGATTGCCTCATAGAATGTGCGATCATACGATGTCTCAGTTGAAGTTGATTTATCTATTATCAATGCACCATATTCATTCACTTGTTTTGTGATGTACTTTGTTTTATCATACATATATTGTAGAGTGTGCAACGGTCCAATTTCCTGGAACATGTTTAGCATGGCAACACCTCTGATGAGCCTGAATGAATGTGGAGTATATGGGTGCACATGGACATTAGATGCTGCCGCGGGTTTAAAGATCCAATCTTGTAAATCTGGAATGGCTACAGCGTACTTCATGCATATGGCTAAGTGTTCTGATATAGTGGTGCCATTCGAGTTGCATAAAAACCCAACGAATTTGTTGAATACTTCCTGATGTAAGCCTTTCTCTCTGACAAGGGATGAAAATGGAGCGATCCATTGTTCTGGCCGTTGCACACACATAGTATCTGACTCACTTGTATCCATGGAATTGGTTTCAACTGGTAACACTCTTGGATCCATACGATCCATAACATACATGTGCATGAATGACCACACACAACTGAATAACCTTGAATGTGGAACACCTGCTGTGCTGAATGCATCTCTAGCGAAGAGGATACACATAAACGCTACAGCTGTCGAAGATACAGATGGTGGAGGTTTGTTGGCACGCAGCATGTGTAGATCAACTAGGTCTCTAACAGAATCAAATACAACAGGGTACTTCTGTGTGATCTCATACGACCACGAGATGGGCTGCGAGAAGTCCAGCTGTGCAACCAAGCGCCTCCTATCCAATAGTATCATCATTACTATGTATAGCTTTTCTCTAAGTGTTAACCATACCACACGGGTGATAAGTTCAAAGCCTTCACCATTCATTGTAAGCACTGGGAACTTCCTTCCTCGTCTGGTGGTTTCCAATACCAATGGATACACATACTGTCCTTGTTGAACACTTCTGACATGCGGAGCATTGTTAATTAATATGTTCAATTGAACTAATGCTTTATTCACTATGCCTGCTTCAAGTTCTGTATTTACTACGTGTGCTCGCATAAGTTGTGTGTTGAGGTAGCGTTCATCCTCAACTTCTACTCCCTCTGACAGTGGTCCAGACAGAAGATCCACGTTGCATGTGGACTGATCGATATCAATGCTGTGTTCTAATAGTATATCACGTATAGTGCGGCACCGCTGGTACTTGCGTTTGTGTACCAACGATTGATCAGAAACAGTCTCCATTGTGTGTTTAACTGTGCACAGACACTATAGCAAACGGTGTATGTGTAGCGTGAGAGGGAGTATGAATAGAGATGCAGATGGTATCATTAAGTGATTGTGTGTGATGACATAACTATATACTATAATTATAAACAAGGAGATGCAATATGCACATACTGTTTGCATCTCTGTGTGTATGTATCACACAAATGTGTATTGTGTATCTCCTGTATATATTGTTAAGTGTACAGTTAGCAAAATGAAACAAATAGTTAATAAAAAAATGCGTTGTAGGTAACTGGTGGATTCTGTTTGTAAATTTTGTTTTACCCACTACTTTTTACATGACCTTCATTTCATTCACAGTCAGTGAAAAATGACTGAGCACAGTCATTTTCCAGATTCTACATTTGGAAATCTGGAAATGAATTAAAAATTTAATTGTTAACTGTACACTTAGCAAAGTTCACAAATGCATAGTGTATAGTTAACAGTACATGGAGATGCAATAAACGTATGTACATGTATACAGTGTTCACAAAGTGATATACGCAATGCTACTTTTATTCATTGGACTATCACATGGCCATACTCCATCTAGAAGGTCCACGAAATGCTGCATACACACTGCCATATCCCCGTATTGCACCGTAGCTATACGCGTTCCATCAATACACTGCATATCTAACACAACACCATATTTTCTCGTACGTGTATGATACTTTGTATCTCCACATAACGGATCTTCCTCTTGTGTTTGAATGCTGTCGCCTCTGTACTCTGTTATCTTTGGATTGAAGAAAACACCAGAACACGGAGTTAACCCTTTGATCTTTGGACTCATCACTACCATCTGCTCAAGTCTGCCCATGTGAGTTAACGACAATCCACATGTGTATGTATTATCAGATAACATGTATAGTTTCATTTGCTTTGTTAAATTGATCCATTCAATAACACTGTCTATGATAACCTTATCTTCAACCACTCTCGCTGGACCGAACCTCTCTTTGTGTGTGTACTCTACTCTGACAGACTCATCCATCCACTTGACTATAGGTGTTATAGCAATACCCAACACAATGAATACTGCTACACATTTGAGTATAAACCATATGAGAGATGTGTAGTATTCACATATCTTTTGTTTGCGTCTAATGATCTTAATCCGTTGTTCCAATTCCATAGATTTCTTATGCGCTCGTGCCGTTCGTATGCTCTCTTCTGCCAGATCTTCGCGATTGATCAGCTGCTCTGGGTCATATTCAGATCCATCACCTGTTGGCTTTTCTGTACTCATTCGACTGTGTTCATCATAATCATTAATAACAGGTCTGCGATACGCCATTGTGTTTGTATGTATACTTGTAAACAAGAGATACTGACAGGGTATAGACAATAAGCGAGTTAATAAGCATACAATGAGACATATGGATGTAATTGTATATGTACCCATATATACATATAGTATAGTGCACACTTTTATTGTACATGTGTATACTGTACAAGTGTGCTTGTGTGAGAGATACTGTATATTTTGTAGTTCGCCATCATGGGTCTCGATACGGACATCGCAAAGCTCATTAGGGACAAATGGGCCACCAAGAGTGTGCTAACCAATGCACCACTACCAAAGGAACCATTTGTGGATATAGTGGACTTCCCCACAGAGATAACAAACAAGATGGGTCCAAACCTGGACTATCTCATGACTGGGTTGGAGTTCTATGCATGGAAGATGGAACCTGTTAGACATCTACTGATGAATACAGCATGCATTGCATACATATTCAGCATGGATGATCAACCCAGAGTACCAAAAGAGAAGGAAGCAGAGCAAAAGAATCGTATGAAGGAGCCAAAGGATAAGACTAAGATAGTGTATCCATACTCTGATGATGTCAAGATAGGAGACAGGGGAGTGGCATACAGGACCGAGGAAGGTGAACTGATCATAGAGTCACTGGACATGAGACGTATGGCCAAGACCCGTGGTATGCGCAAGAAGCTGTGTGCATACATGGTGGAGAAGTTTAAGCAAAACGAAGTTATACCACATGGTAAGTATTTGATACTGGATTATCACGGAGATGGACCACACGTTCTAACCAGTGATGTGAGGGGTGTGTCCACTGTTATACAAGAATCTAAGTGGAAACACGAGTATGGAGAGGCTGATCTGGGTGTATTCTTCTGGGCGCACATATTCTATAAGTATACTAGACGTATGTACACTATTGATACAGACTACATAGCTATTTCTACTGCATATGTTGGAAGTGTAGATAAGAAGTACACGGAGAAACCTATCTACTGGATATGCCCAGACAGGTGCACATTCAAGGTACAGACCATGGTCAGAGATACATTGGATGCACTTGATATACCATGGCAAGCATTCTTGTTAGCATGCATTCTAGCTGGAACAGACTTTGCTAAGAAGAAATTGATCCTAAATGGTATTAACGTGCTGGCTGTATTCAAAGCTACCATACGGTCCATAGCCAGCATTAGTGCACCTGATGTGGGCATAGACATAGAAGATCCAAAAACATCATTTGAAGTTTTGATTGATCTGATATTACGATGGGCATACGATGCTCGATTCGATTTTGAAGCAAGTGAGATTGTTGGTAACAGGGAAGGTATATACAGAACTGATAGCCACATGCTCAGTCCAACGGGCGTGAAAACCTCTGGTAAGTATAAGGAACTGGTACGTACACACAGTAATCCTGATGGTGTATCACCAAATGTGAAGGAAGAGAACACAGAAATGACAACTAACAATAAACGCAAGCCGGATGATAGATCAGAGACACCCATACAACAGAAGAAACAGAAGGGCGATGATGGCACTGTACGCAAGTTATTTGAGTCAGACTCTGATATAGAGAGTGATCGAGATGGTGACATCGATATGAAACAAGAGGTAACCTCTGTATCATATGTACCATGCACAGCAGATCTGTTTAGTGATTCAGAAGAAGAAGAAGACAACCCATGTAGAATGAAGAGATCTGGTAGTCTTCTGGACATAGAAGTAGAGGAGCCACTCGAGGATGACTGGAGGAGTCCATTCCAAAAATTAGATGTACTCAATGGTATGGTCAACCTAGAAATCAACAAACAGGCCAAAGAGAACATAGATACAGAGTGGAAGTGGATACACGATACTAGAGTTCTAAACAAAGCTCTGAGACAAGCCAACCCCAAGGTTGACGTAGATGCACTCATGCACCCAGCATGCACCTATGTGCCATACACACTACGTGCTCTACACAAAAGGATCGAGAAGAAGAAACTCAAGATGATACATGTACCAGAGGCAGAGCAAAGGAAGAACGCATACAAAATCATCAGATTCAACTTCTTGTATTGGGCAAACCACTGGGACAAGAAACATGCAGATGTGTGCTTGTAAAAATACATATTCACGTTTATTACATCAACATAATTAACATACACGCAACTCAATAAACTCATACAAAAGCTTTGCATATAAAAGAAACGATCAAAATGCGTTTGCTGCCAACTTTGTATTGGTTGGAGCAGTGGAGTACTTGTAAAGACCCACAGCAAAACCAACTACAATCGCTACAAATACAACTGCAGCTAGCGAAAGACCAACAATCTCACCAACAGGGAATGAACTACTTGTAGAATTTGATGCCAGTGTGTCTTGTTCGACAGTGCCTGTACTTGAACTCAGAATATTGGATGTATAACCATTAGCCGTGCTAGGTAACACAGATGGAGTTGCACTCGAAGATGACACATCTACAACACGGTTTGTTAGAGTTGAACTTGGCTGTAAACCACTTGCAGTGCTACTAATGACAGTACTAGCTGCAGTGCTGACCAGCGTGCTACTTGGTATTGAAGGTATACAAGATGGATACCCAAATACATGGTTTGCTTGTCTATTCGAGGGTACACATATAGGTATACACATAGTCACGCTTATAGATGCATCATAATACGGACCAGTACCAGTTGGACATGTTGTCACACACCCTCCATTGTACTCATAAACAGGACAACCACCAACGATTGTGGACATGGCAGCTATGTAACACGATGGCACTGCTTCACCTGGAACACGGACTTCATTCGTTCCACATTGATATACACAGTTGTTTTGTGTTGTATCTGGGTTAGGAATAGTATACAATGGACAAGTATCCACGCACACCTGGCCTTGATATATGTACCAGTCAGAGTTTGTGCCACAAGAGCCGATTGCTTCTCCTTGTGTGTTCAAACCAAGTGCACACGATGGAAAGCCCCATATCATGTTAAACAGTTCATTTGTTGCACAATTGGGAATACATTGGTTACTGTATGTTGCTGTGACCATTGGAGTGGTTCCAGCTGGACATTGTGTAGGTCCACCTACACATTGCACAGTGGGTATTGGTGAAAAGTATTGACCAGCGTGTATTCCACCACATTGACCAGGAGAAACTTCCTGTGAATTATCACTACTACATGTTCCACTAGTTATGCTAGTAATAATTGGATATGGCAACGTATTGACAGGACATGTAGACACACAGGATGTATCAGCCAGATACAAATCATTTGGACATGTGACACCAGAAGATATCCCCACAACCTGGTGCACCGTTATAGCAAACAGAATAAGGATTGGGACACCGTGTGTACGTGTTAGAGCAGAAAACATGACTGTTGTGCAAATGAGAAAGTTTATTTAAAGTTCAATGCACTACATTATCAATGATTACATATGCATGTCATTTGTATACATGCCAGTATATTTATTCACTCAGATGTACTTGATGAAAATAAAGCATAAATTCTGATACAAGTGAATCTTCTAGGAATACTCTACGAGTCGGTGTACGTTTAGATACATACCACTGTATGCTAATGCATTGGATGATTGTGCTAATGACAGCCTGCACCAGCCAGATATCAAAACTGGACAAAGCTATGCGAACCCATATCAATCTACTTATATCTAAATATGTGTTATACAATAATACAATGAAGTACGCCATTTTAGGGCGCACATTCAATGGACGTCCTTCCAGTGTGTACACGTATTCTTGCTGCCATGAATAGATCACAGCTGTTGAGTATTCATATATAGCAGAGTCTAGTGCAATGAATATGAGCAAGTATGTATAAGTTGATGGTTGATTGATTGTGCATCCAAAGAATATGAGATCAGAAGACGGTCCAAACCGCATAAACGCTTCGGTTCCATCTCCTCCATCTGTGCCATATACCGACATCAATGCTATTAGAGTTACAATGAGTACAACCCATATTACCAACACATAAGAACATAATACTGGATTGTTCATCAAAGTGTCAGCAGGTTCGTCGTTGTGTGGGAATCCCACTCCATCACCCGTAGATGACGCAGTAGGACTAGTTTGATCTTCTGTATTTTCCTTCTTCTTACTATTAGTCATACGACATTCATTTATATACTTCGCTATGAATATTAATTGGTCCTGTGTGAGAAACTGATTCAGTATTGTAGGCGTGACTGCTGCATCCAATTGTGCTAACGGTGCCATCTCGGCACATCAATGCACTGTAAATGACACTATACATGGATCTCTGAATGTATACATATGCATTCTGTTAATGTATTATATTGATTACCCTTTATGTATAGTATATCTATATCTTATAATCAAATAGGAAATTTTTCTAAGAAATTTTTTTAAGTTTTTTTTATTTATTCGACGACCCATATTAATAATAGTATGTGTATTACTTGTATATCTCTTAACTATACACTATGCATTTGTGCATATTGCAAACTGTATAGTTAGCAATTAAAAATTTAATTAATTTCTAGATTTCCAGATCTGGGATCTGGAAAATGACTGTGCTCAGTCATTTTTCACTGACTGTGAATGAATTGAAGGTCATGTAAAAAGTAGTGGGTAAAACAAAATTTACAAACAGAATCCACCAGTTACCTACAACGCATTTTTTTATTAACTGTTTGTTTCAATTTGCTAACTATACACTTAGCAATATATTCATATAAATAAAAGGAGATGCACTATGTATACATTGCATCTCCTTTTCATTTCAAATACATATCATGTATCTCCATATGTATATAACAAGTGTACACTATACTACAATCACCACACCCTCATCTACATGTGTTGTACAGTCTATGTACGTATGCTCGTAAACACCTTCTGCTATCTGTATACACATCAGGATTCAATTATGGCCACCTCCACTGCTATGGATACATCAGAAAATAAGACAGATGTAGAGGATTTAACAGAGTTAGATACACCTATTCTCATAGCGTTTGACATTGAAACTAGTGGAAGCAGACTGGTTAAGCATGCTATGCTGGAGTTAGGCGCTGTTATTATGGATCCACGTACCAACAAAACTCTGGATACATTCGAGGTCATGATAGCCATGCCAAGGGGAGCTGGATGGGAACAAAGGTGCCTCGATGAGTTCTGGTTGAAAGAGGGAGGAGATCCAGTGAATAGTACATGTTTGAGACTGAAGTATCAAAAGTATTGCAGGCCAACGCAGACTGTACTTGTACCAGAAGGATTTGAAGGAAACGCTGAGATTGAAGCGTTTGTTGTGTACCTGAACAAGTCTGTTGTATATCAGCCAAGGGAAGCAATGCACATGTTTGTGGACTGGATCAATGGGCACCAAGAAGTGTACGATAAGAATAACAAGGGACGCATCTTCTTCGTGACTGATACTGGTTCATTTGACAGCATGTTCGTGAACTACTACCTGTCTGTCTATGCCAGTAATGCTCCATTACAGATGTTCTTTGATAACAAGTATCGTGATATCCTGAACACTGGAAGCTACTATGCTGGCCTGGCTCGTGTCACAAGAGATGATATGTGGCCACATAAGAAGAATGCCAACTGCAAGGATAAAGCCAGGGCATCTGTTCGTTGTGAAGATAAGGCACTGGCTCCACACGATCATCGTGCTGTGCATGACGCTGAGCACATTGGGCAGGACTTCTGTCTGATCACACTGAATCTACGTAGAATGCAGGAAGATGCACATAAAATGAAAGGACTACATTCGTGTGATGGTTAATTCAAGTGTGCACTATCATATCTCATTTCATACACTGTTGTCTAACTTATTTATTGTAATGTGTACACATGTATCTATTCACCAATTCTCCACTGTTCATTCGCAATAAAATGCTCGCCACTATAACTAACACGACTAATCAAGTGGTACATGCGGGAGAAGCTGTGATGGTACCGAATGGGGCTATGGCAACAACACAGTCTGGTCGTAATGTTGTAATACAGAATGGACAGGTTGTGTCATATGAAAGACAAACTGAAACAATGGAATCGTCATCGAGTTCTACATCTACACCGGTTATTCAACCACATGTGTTATTAAGGAACGCTGCCAGAGAAGCAAGGGAGTTTGGTAGGATATACAATATACCAAATCACTTGAAGTATTTGGGGCCCTCGTCACACCAAAAAAAGGGTCCAACCAATGAACAGGTTAGTGATTACCTAGACTCTCAAAACAAAGAGAGAGAATTCACAAAAAGTATCGTAAAAGACCGTAAATGTATTGTGTGTAATAAACCAAGTGATAACATGTGCACTCGGTGTCATTCTGTGTATTACTGCGGGAAAATGCACAAGAAACTAGATTGGAAGAAGCACAAGAGGTCGTGTGCAAGTCTGGCACGAGCATATGACGCCAGTGTTCTATGTTAAATTTATTGTTACATTGGTTATATTGTACAAATATAACAAACAAATGTTGATGTGTGTAATTGTTATGAACTTATAATGTGCTGTTGATTTGACGATATCCACATTGTCTAAAACGATTTGTTAATATATAAATAAGCAGTAAAACACAAACGCAAATGAAAACAACGCTGACAATCTCCCATGCAGACGAGATTTGCATAGGCCATTCTATTACAACTGAACACCGCATCATAATATAGTACACGTATCCTCCCATACAGCCAGTTCCAGTACCACATTCTAGTATACTATCGTCGTTACTACACGACCCAGTTATTGGTAGATTGTAGTAATCTAGAGTGAGAGTGTGATTATTCTGATCAAAGTATAAGTGATAGTATGTAACAGTGTTGGCAAACATCTGACCCAACATATTAACGTGAATGTTCGTGATTTGAGAATGAGCCAATATTATACTGGCGCCAGGTATAGCACTGATAGATGTGTCAGCGAGACAGTTTGTATTCATATAATGTAGCAACAATGTGAAGATAAACAAAGTATACAAATACACCATGATGATAGAGTATATAATAAGTGTGTGTGGTGATGATTAAACTTGTACATGTAGTACATCTGTGTTAATTAATATAGTTAATAATAAATCTGTTTAATGTTATTTGAGCATTGATTGAATGGCTGGAGCTATCCATTGTTGTGCAAGATACTCATATCCAAGAGCCGTGTAATGTACACTATTAAATTGTGGTGTATTCAATGATATATAGCACTCTGTGTATGGCGGTTGACCACACTCTATTATTACTGCAGTATACATATCCAGTACTGGAATACCATATTTGACCATCAGTGTGGTTGCATTGCGGTTGTGGTCCAGTACATACTGGTTTTGTGTGGAATTAAATGGCACAGGAGTTGTTGTTGCAAATAAGAACTTGGCTTGTGGGGCTAGTGCTAATAAACGTTGCACTATTACCTCTAGTTCACCATCGTATACCAAGTGGTCGCCGTATTGCCCAGGGATACCTTGACCTGGTTCACCTATATTGTGCAGACCCCAATTGAACATGACAATGTCCAATTGGCTACCAACGAATGCACCATTCACACCATGTAAGAAGTTGGGCAAACACTGAATACCATACGCAGTCTCTTCTGCCCCTCCATCATTTGTGTCATATGGTGAATGCTGGATATTGCAGATGCTAGATAGATGCTCTATGACATACGGGGTGTACCCAATGCTAACAGAGTCGCCCATTATTAAACAATTAGGCAGGTTGGTGGACATTGGATTACCTGGGCCAGGTTTGCATACTGATAAACCCGTAGTATTGGAGTCAGTTGATACGCATGTGGTTGTATATGGTCCTGTATCATGGCACGTTGTTCCATTAGGACAACATGTCTGAGAATTTGGGCAACACACTGCATTGGTCATAGTGCAACATCCCTTGCCATTCGCAGAGAAGTATGACGCACACAGAGTTTGATCAGATAGACACACCGTTGTGTCGTCGTATGTGACTTTATGTAGATACAAAAGCACACAAACAACTATAACTGTGATTGCTACTGCACATAGTGTGGTCACCACCCACAGCCACTGCGTAGCTCTTGGAGTTAGCTTGGTGTACTTAGTATTTGGACACATAGTCTATGCTTTATTGTGTTTGATAAGATGCGTGTGTATATGATAAAAGAATCACATATGGTAATATACAATGGATTTAACATATATTATAATGAGAATGAATAACAAGTCTAAGTTTCTTTCTTCTCTTCTATTGTGTCTATGTTACAGTCGGTTACAGAGTCAGTCGATAAACAACACTGAAGCATGAAGTGCACGGACACTCTCTTGTTATCTACATGCGCGAGTGCAGTTCTGATTGCCACTGCATCTTGCAAGATCTCGACGTGTTCATTGCTCACATCCGGTTGAAATGGCGGAGTTTCAGCTTGAATTACTAAATTGCACAAAAACTGCAATGGACTGGTTGGATTAGCATTGATCTCGTGGAAGATGTGTGTAAGCACGATATTAGCTATCTTTAAGGTGTCACCTCCAATCAGACAACCATCTCCGTTTGTGTCTTTGTGTACGATCTCAGCAAGGCCGTACAACTTACCTAACTTTGTATTATCGGGCAATGTAGTAACATGGTCATGAATGGATATCAATTTATTATCTTTGTTTCTGCTAACAATGAGTTTGTAAATCAAGTCATATGCTTCAAGCACTGGAATTAACTGAGCGTATGATGCTATGGCTTCTTTTGTTGCGGTACTAAGCGTACCAGTTGACTCAGCCATATTTAACAGAGTGTGTGATAACTATCAAATACAGTGTAGGTGAACAGACAAAGATTATAAGTATATAATTCACATGTTTACTGATATATATGGTGTGTGGTTTATTAATTTAGTTTCCATGTGTTAAAATACAAATGAATACCCATGTGTATAAACAATTGCTTGCATATTGTATAGTACATTACACTCTTTCTGTGCACAATCATGTACACTGTACGCGCAAAGGAAGTATCCAAGTTGGTGGGCCGGTGCTCACTGGCCTCCCCACATGACATCGTGTCTATGTTTGAGCACACAATGCAGCGTGCGTGGGGATTTAAGCCCACGTTGAGCAAGAAACCACTACCAGAAGATATACGAGAGCGGGTAAAGAAACTGGCCGTAGAGGGTGATATAGATACTGTTAAGATAGTGGAACATGAAGTGGAACTATTGCGCAAGCAATTCAAGCATCAGAAGAGGAGACACTACAGTGACCCTGTTGTTGATGGTGAAGCTAAAGATGCCACTAAGTCCCCATTGCTCACACGAGAGGATATAGATTGCTACAGAGCTCAGATAGCAGGTATTGCATTCACTACTAGTGGTGAGATGGGCGAGGATGAAATAGTTACACAATATGAGGCTAAATATAAGGTGCCAGTGCGCCACAAGCAAGAGAATAAGAAAATCCCTATATGGGGCAACTGGCAACTCAGTGGATCAATCGATGGCATAGTAAGAGATAAGCATAGGAAAGATGTTATATTTGAAGCTAAGAAGAGACAGAAGAAGCTATTAGAGTGTATATATGAGGCAGAGAAGTGGCAAGTGCAAGCATACATGCACATGTGGAACTTAGAGAAAGCATATGTGGTAGAGAGCTACAAGGATGAACTGGGTGTAAACAAAGAGCACAGAGATCGTGCATACTACAGGAAGGTGTTCAGAGAACTAAAGAATGTCGTACGGTTTATGACTAAGATCGAGAAGAACGCTAAAACAAGAGCCAAATGGGAGAGTAAGGATGAGACAGCCAAGTACGACTGGTTGAATGATAAGATCAAAGACAGACACAAGGATGACATGGTCACTGGCGATGGCACAGATACAGAGCCAGAAGAAACAGAGCCATCGACTGAAGCAGATTCACACAGTGGCGACAAGCGTAAGCGTGAAGACGATACAGCAATGCCAGTGTTTGAAGATGATGCAAAGCGAAGGAAGAAACATACTGTATAATAGATACTGTATAGTTACGACAATACATCAAACGTGTATAAATATTACCGTTTGTGTTTGCATTGTATCGCAATCCAATAAATACCCTCCATTGTTTAAGTTTGTTCAGATATTAAGTTCGGTAAATGACTTCAAATAAAGTCTCAAATTCGTTTAAAATGAGACAGGAATCGGTTGCACAGTATCATGAAAAACTGTAAAACATTACCCGGTCTCATTCAAAATCAAAAAGACAAAGTAAAACGTTGGGAGCACCTACATTTTTATTCAGTTGTCGGATGGTTCTTTGGATGTGTACTACAAGGCGATTCACTCTGTCATCATCTCGGAAACACTCATCGTGTAGGACGGTATCTACGGACAACTGCATTCGCATTGGGTTGTATTAGCATGGGAATTCAAGATTCGAGATTCTTCGTGAATCAAATAGAAATACTTCACACACAACCATCTACATCACAAAAATAAATAAAGAATGCATACATGTGGCGTGAAGTGCACACTTACATTCTGCTAACACATGCATGATACTGTTAATATTGTATATATTCATGTACACATTACATTGTATTTCATATCCACTTATTCTATCTCTGCTTTGTTTCTAATAAATCAACAACATGCCTAGATCAACCAATACAAAGAAGATTCTCAAGCGCCCTCGTGCATCTGAATTACTAGCTACGGTCAAGGCCACAAATCAGAGATTGCACGACGAGCTATACTTTGACATCGATCGGGTGAGAAAGGACATATGGGATACGATTAATGAACAGTTAGAAGATGCCAAATGCAGTCCATTGGAAATTACTGTGGTAGGTGCAACTGTGTATTCTAAGATGTATCTCATTCATCCAATTGGACCAAACACAATTCCAGAAAAACTAACTGATGTTATTAAACTGGCAAATGAATTATATGAATCTGGATACATATTAACTAAAACAACATCTAAAGCAAAAGAAGACAGTGATACACAGATTAGAATATACATCACAGCGATGGAGGAGACAGACGATAGTGCCGAGCGACACGCAACTAATATTGCATACATGCGTAACAGTATAGCAGGATATAAATCAGCTGATCGAGATGCCAGAGTAAGAGATAAACTGATGCGTAAATTAAGAAAAGTTGAAGAAGATATTAGTTCGTTGTACGCGAACAATCGTTATGCTGCAGGATTTCAGACAAGATTGGCTGCACTGGAAGAGGAACGCGCGTTGATTAGAGATGAGATATATTAAATATTCATAAACATTATCATTGATATTGTCGCTTGATATTCTATTTTGTGTGTACGTGTTGTATCTCTTTGTGCATCTCTTTTTTGTATCTCTTTTAAATAATAAAGATACTGTATAGTTGAACCAACTGTTTCATTCACTGTCCTATTGCTTTGTCGTTGTATTCGTGTATAACTCTTCCTTGTATTGATCATTTCATACACATACATTCTAATCATGAGTAGTGCATTGCAAACTTTGTTTGGTAATCAACCTGGTGGTCAACCAAGTGTAAATGTAGCATTTAATAAGCATGTCGCGGCTGTAGGCAAGGCTGCATTTGGTCAATCCAATGGTGGCAAGGGTAAATTCGGAGGAGGCAGAGGGGGGAAGCACAGAGCACCTACGTCGAGATCAAAAAGAGCTGGACTGACCTTCCCAGTGGGGCGTGTCACTAGATTTCTTCGCAAAGGAAGGTATGCACACAGAATAGGTGGATCTGCTCCTGTGTACTTGTGCGCTGTATTGGAGTATCTCTCTGCTGAAATATTGGAATTGGCTGGTAACTCATCGAAGGACAACAAGCGTAGACGTATTACTCCGCGTGACCTTATGAAGGCCGTTAGAAATGATGAGGAATTGCATATCCTATTGAAAGATGTAACGTTTGCATCAGGTGGAGTTATGCCACATATCCACGGAGCCTTGATGCGTCCATCAAAGAAGGATATACAGGCTAAGAAGAACCAGGCAGTACAGAAGCTTATGTTGGCAGCTGAGACTGCAGAGGCAAAGGCTGTAGTGAACAAGGTAAGTGCACCAACTTCCATTCCATTACCCACGATCCCTCTACCACTCCCACCATCCATAGTGAGTGCCCCGGTGTATGCTCCAACTCCAATTGACCAGCCACTGGTTCTCCCTCCTGTTATGAAAAAACCAGAACCATCAAAGCGTAAGGAGAAAACAGTTGAAAAGAAAAAGAAAGAGAAGAAACCAGAGAAGAATGATGTCACTAAGACCAAGGCCAAGACACCCAAGGTGAAGAAGCTGCCACAGAAGAGAAGTGTAAAGACCAAGAATGTGGATGACAACTCTAGTGAGGATAACACTCAAGCTGAGGTTGATATGGAGAATCTAGATGGATCTCCGTCGGACCCAATGGATACTTCAGAGAATGCGCAACAGGATGAGACACTGATCTAATCAGTTCATATTGTACAATGTGTTTGTTCTTTATTTGTGATTTACAGTTCACACGTGTGTGGACAATGGATAGATATGTTACATTGTATGTGTGTATATGTTGTGTGTATTTATGTACAATAAAATATATGTTTCATTTGTCTGGTTTGTTCTGTTTAACCGAGTTTATCTGTGCTTGATTAATTACACGATTTCGAGTTGACTCGACCTTTCCATACGTAGGTGGGCCTGAACTGCCTGAAGATTGACTAATTTCCGGTGCATCTTGTTCCATTGATGTATTACGTGATGTACTCGTTGATTGATAAGGGGTGTCCATCCAGTTCCAACATGTTGCAACGCAATCTATACAAGCGTTCTCTGTTGCGTCGCACATTTGTGATACTGAAAGTTGGTATTTATTGAATCACATGTATATACTGAATCAGATAGATATTGTATACTGTACATATACAGACTCATTATATATATGTGTCTGTTAATCCTGTGAATGTACATAAATAGCCATTGTGATGGTTACAACAATTGCATGCAGTGTGAATATCATGTACAACCTCTTGGTGGAGCACTGCACTGGTGGCGTGTATGTGTTGTATTCTATGAATATACACATTAGAGTGTTGATTAGGCCCAAGTGGATCATATAGCCATAAAATACTCTGTAATCAAATTCGAATGTAGATATTGAACTCATTGAGAAGTGTAACAGTGCAACAACTATCCACACTCTCCATGCATATAAGACATCTGAAATGTTGCTGACTGGTTGTCTGTTCGACGCATCTTCAGTGTCCACGTTTGTTAGCTCTATTTCGCTGAACGTGTCTGCATCTATGTCTATTTGTGTGTATGTGTATATGATCGCACCTGCTAGAAACAGATCAGCATACGATCCATATGTTTTAAATAATGCTGCCCATGACATTCCATTGGGTATGAATAGGATAACTGTACCAAACACTATGTATAGTACTGAAAGATTTCTATACGTTGTGGTGGTTGGGTGTAAAAGAAGTCCCAACATGGCAAGCTCGACCATAATATGTGGACCCCACATGCATGCTAGAGCTGCTGGAGTTATACTCATTGTGAACAGAGACAGTAGTGCCAACATATTAACCAATATGTACACGAAGGCCAATGCATTCACTTGTATGGTCAATTTGTGTCTGAAGTACCATAATGTACGAAATACTGCTCCCATAGAACATACGAGTGAAATCAGTGCACCTGATCCGATGTGAGCCATTTGATCGTCTGTGTATCCAGTGATACCAGTATTCCACATGGATGTGGCAAATATTTGTTGTACAACAGCATCACTGCTGGAATTAGAGAGCGTTGACATAGTTGTATGCAGTGAATCTAAAACACAAAGATGTGTGTGCAAAACTGTATGTAATACTACATTGGTTCAACATTAGATATATACAGTGTTGTTTATTAAGATTAAACATGCGCGGCAAGCACTATTGTTACAAGGATAAGGTATGCAACATATAACACATATAATGTCTTCTTTGAGCTTTGAATGGCTGGAATATATGTATTATATTCAATGAATATAGACAGAATCATGTTTAGAACACCACCTTGTAAAAAGTAAACATATATTGCTAAATAGTTGATGTTAGAGTTTCCAACTAAGACTACTTGTATAACGCCCACGATGGCAAGTGTTGCGTGTAGAAGTAATCCAAATGTGAGCATATTCCATGCATATCTGACATCTGATATAGACTTGGAAGAAGATTGAAGGGGTGTTAATTGTGCTTCACTTTGTTCTAGTGAATCAAATGCTGAATTTCTAAGTTTCCACCATGTGAACACAACTACTAAGAGTAGTAAAAGATCTCCTGCTGCCCCGAACGTGGTGAACACATCGTAGAAGTTCAATCCATTGGGTGGGAATACGACTAATGTGCCCAGTAGAATGTATACAATTGAGAATATGAAATATAGATTGGCAATAGGGTGCAACAAGCACGATATTAATGCCAGTTCTACGAATGCATGTGGTGCCCACATACAAGCCATAGAAGCTGCAGTTATCCCCATACAGAACACAGATAAAGCTGAAAGGATATTGGATAACTGATACAAGAAAATGTATACATGCAGACGACTCGCTAGTTTATGCTTGTAGTATAATCCAGTGCGCACAGCGGCTGCAGTTGAGCACAGCATTGCTATAAGCAATCCGCCAAGTACCTGTGCCGTTTGCTCATCGGAATAGTTTAGAATTTCAATGGACCATACAGACTCAGCAAATATAATATTTGATTCAGTGATAGTATCATTGCTCATTTTATTGTGTGTATTTATCAGAATTGAATGACGTTATATAGCAATATAGACGCGAATATACAAACAGATATATATATACTGTATAATATCATGAGCGTTTTCTTCGTGCACTGTGAATGTGGACTGTACGTATTACATTCAATAAAGTTAACTATTGCCAACGAAAACGCGACGATTTGTAGTACATATAAAATGAAAAATTGATACTGTGGAATAAGGCCTATTATATCCTTAATTATTGCATTAGATGCAGTTGTGGCAATCAGCCATTTCCAACTGCGCATAGATTCTAAAAACGGTAAACTGCCAGGTAGTTCAGTTGTAGATAATTTCATATGTTTATAAGAATATACGAGAGTGGATATAAACATAAAGTTTGATGCGAAGTCGAAGATTGAGTATAAAACAATCCAATACAACGATTGCGCAGTAAACACCATCCATGTACAGAGAGAAATAAATAAAAAAGAAATGTATCCATATATTGATCCAGTTGGTTGTAATAAGACATTGATAGTTGCCAATTGCATCATTGTCATCGGTATAAGCGCAATTGCATCTACTGCTGGAGTATTTCCAAATAATAACCAAGTTATTGCCCAAATTGGAGTCATACACAGATAAATGAATAAGAATATGTGTAAGTCGGTGGTAAGTTTGTGTGCACTTCGCCACAATACGCGTACGACCATCGCGCTTGTGCACATGCACATCAATAAACACAGAGTGGATATACGTGCACCACTTTCAGATGTTGTGCCGAACCCTGGATCAAACTCAGTTGTTAATGGAAATAAATTGCCAATCACTGGAAAAGATGTCATTATGAATATACAATGTTAAACAATTTATTTGAATTGGACACATAGAAGTATATACACTGAGTGAATTATAACAATGTATGTATTTTAATGGATATAAACACACGCTTTTCATTCAGATTTGTGCTTATTTGAATTGATATGTTTGTCCAAATGTGGAAGATGGTTGTTCATATCCTTCTCTGCCCTGTTTAGCAAGCTCGTATCGCGTGTTTGTGTTTGCTTTAATATACGGATTGTTCTGCAGTCCAGACTGTTGTATACTCTGTACAACATTTGATGCATGTGAAATGATATCGCCAAGTGTATTTTGTTTGACATTGTTTCCATTTGAGTCAATTGGTGGATTATCCGTGGTTGAATTAGGTAACTCTAACGCCATGTTCCATATATTGTTGGGATTGAAATCTGTGTTTATTTTTGCCGAATCTCTTCCTATGTTAAATACTTTCTCTGCTAACTTTGGAACGGTATTGCATGTGTATCGTATACAACAACCTGATAGGAGTATTAACATACCCAGACTTATCCATAACATTGCAGCCATACTGGAATCTGTTTGTATTGAAAGCGTGTTGCCGGATGCAGTTGCTGTGAAATATGCCACGGCAGATATGTAAGTCACGATGATTATTATGAACATCGACACGCCAATAAACGGCATTGGATACTTTTTGATTATTAGCCAACTGTGTTTACAGCATATCCCACACGGGTTAACATCGGCCATCGTGAAAGATAAGATAGAAAAATATCGTGTTTATTCTGAATATTGAGTACGTATGATGATCAACTTGTAGTGTACAGATAACACGTGAACAGATGCGTATATATAAATGCATTACATTCAAATAAAGCAAATGCATGAATTGTGTGTAGTATTTATTCAGCGTGTCCTTTTTCTGATTTGTCCAGTAGAGTTGTTTGTTCCTCTTCTGTGACCATGCTTAGCCTTCGTGTGTTCAGTTGTTTATCCCTGGACTGTACGATAGCAAACGCAGATCGTGGGCCATCCAATACCGCTAACTTTTTCTGTTGTCTGTATGCGAATATGGCTATGGCTATTTCTCTGACAACAGTGGCCACTCCACATGCTATGAATACAGAGATGCTGAAGTCTATTGGACACGACCAGTCGCAACAGTCAGCTGTGCAACATATACTGAGGGAGTTCCAGTAATGCTGCTGTAACAACAATCTAATACTAGCTACGAATAATACGGATGTGATTAGTGATTCTATTAAACGCTGGTACTTCCAGAAGACTGCCAACAGTATCCACACAATCACAGACGTTGTGACTATCACAATCAGCATAGGAGACAGCGCTTTGGTTGAAGGTAGCCATGAGATTATAGTCTGAGTAGACACGAATGATCTGATGCACACAGCTACCAGTACGTACTCAACTAACGCTATGAACATGCGAGGAGCGTAAGCTAGAAAGCCCATGGTTACCACGAACAACAACACGTAGTGCCAGACAAGCGCACTGACATCTGATCCATCTGCCCAGGGCACATCCGTGATCTTGATCAGGATCAGTGCATGCACAACTAGAGTGATGTTGAGTGCAGCGACTATCTTATGTATAATGGACCTGAGCTTGAAGAACACCATGCACCACACGAACACGTTTATGGTGGCCGCTATAGCATAGGCGTACAGTGGATCCCTCAAGCAGAACGATCCAATGGATTCAAACAGCTGCATCTTGGTGGGCTGTGAAGTATACTCAGATACGCTACTGTGTATATATAAACAGATGGTTTATTTAAACATATTGTGCATGTATTTATTTGCATCTCCTACTATATTGAATAATGTGCATCTCCATGTAATTTACACTAACTATACAGTTAGCAATTAAAAGTTTAATTCAGTTCTAGATTTCCAGATCTGGGATCTGGGAAATGACTGTGTTCAGTCATTTTTCACTGACTGTGAATGAAATGAAGGTCATGTGAAAAGTAATGGGTAAAATAAAATTTACAAACAGAATCCACCAGTTACCTACAACGCATTATTTAATTAACTATTTGTTTCATTTTGCTAACTATACACTTAGCAATATATGCATATAAATAAAAGGAGATGCACTGTTTATACAGTGTATCTCTATTTGAAGTGCATCTCTATATTGCGCCAAATATACAGAGATACTGTATCTCTTCATGTATGCACATGAACTATACACTTACCTGAGATATGCCATACCAGCTGGTTTGTATACAATGCACATGAGCAGAATACATCCACCGTACTCTCTAACACACTATCACATAACGTTTTACGTCAAACAATACTGCGCAGTATTGCACTGAGTGATTGAGTAATTTATTTAGTGCACGCATCTTCAGTATGTTATAGTAGATGAGTTCTAAAGCATCACTCTCTCCACTTGGTCAACCACCTAAACGCGGAGTATTCAAGGACGGTGTACAAGTTTCACCTGATTCATCTAGTCCCGAGTCAGGCTCAGAGTCTGAATCAGAAGACAGTGATTCAGATATACCAGAAGATAGAGTAATTGAAGGAGAGGCATCAGTTAAACCATCTAAACACGGTAAGAAGTACGATAAGAAATTCGCGGACAGCAAGGAGGATCTCAAGTACGAAAACGAGGCAGACGAGTACGACTACGGGGACGGTTTTATTGTTGATGATAAGAAAGAAAAAGAAGAGAAGAGATTAAAGAGAGAAAAAAAGAGATTACAGTTAGCAGCAGAGGCAGAGGGTGAAAATAGCGTATCAGAATCAGAGTCAAGTGGATCAGAGTCCAACGACGAGGACGCTGTTCATAGATTAAGACACGAGGAAGAGATAGAAGCAGAGCTCCAGCGTGAACTCAAAGAGGTTGTAAGTTGGCGTAAGAAACGTACTGTTATAAGGAGTGACGACGAGGAT
>Ga0302280_1001192_pt1 | contig 21850 bp, 22 predicted proteins | sample III_Fen_E1_1_FD_198771 | JGI IMG/M metagenome (GOLD analysis project Ga0302280, IMG submission 198771) | Peat permafrost microbial communities from Stordalen Mire near Abisko, Sweden - III_Fen_E1_1 | ecosystem: Environmental > Terrestrial > Soil > Wetlands > Permafrost | place: Sweden: Abisko... | reverse complement strand
GTCCCAAGTGTAATCTAACAGCCGGAAGAGACGTTAACGCGCCTAGAAACATATTCATCCGACAGTTAGTCTTGTAAGTTCTATATTATTTGCCTATGCGACGGGGCTTATACATTTTCTAACATTTCTGTTAGTTTTCACACCACAACCGTCAGCGTTTAAACACGAACTAAGATCCTATTCTACAACCTATCCGAGAATTTTGGTTGTTTCACATTGCATCTTCATAATGTACTTCACTAGAACCTGGACAGGAATTGCAAATTGTCAATTGATTACAAGTGAAATTTAAACAGTCCGTTATTTCTTCTTCTCGATAGATGAAGAAATCAAATAATATTAAGAATATTGTATCATAGGAACAGTAATAGGAAGTTTATTATTAAACATATTCCAAATATCATCCATCACGGCAATCAGTTTTACCTGACCATTAACGGTCAATAGAACATCTCGTTGAGCTTTTGTTATACGATAAAACATTGGTAAAATAAGCCACGATAACACATCAAAATACCATTCCATTTCATCCTCAGTTAGGTTGCGCCTTTTCTTTCCAATCTCACTAGCGAATTTAATCTCTTCTGCTACTAAATCAATCTTAAAATCTCGTAAAACTTCATCTCTCCAAAGATCTCGGATTTTCTCACTGACAGCATTAAAAGAATTGTCATCGTACATTTCGCCTAATATTATTGACAAACTAGGATGAGTTTCAGTAGATATTGGAACCCAATTAATAATTTTAGCAACTTTGGGTTCTGGAGGGGTAAAGGTTATTTCTTTAGGTAAAATAGATGTATCTCCTGTTTCCGTAACAAATGGAGGATTTGTCCATTTTCCAGACAGTAAAATAGCCAATGCTTGGTCTGAAGGCTTTAATTCAAAATCAGTTGGAAATTCGTTATACTGTAGTCTCGTAGAAGAGTCTCTTTTTATATAGTCGATATAATATTGAGTATTGGTCGAAACAGTTCTATCGCCTGAAACAGTGAGTTGTGTAGCAGAATCAACACTTACTATAGTAAATCTCAATCTGGCTCCAAGAGTTATAAATGTGCCTCCAACCATTTTAGAAATAAATGCTGTTCCCACACCTGTCACAATATTTCCAGATTGTGTAACCTCTCCAGCTGTGTATCTAGTCGTATTAGTATCGACGATAACGTTTAAATACCATGTATCCCAATCCAAAATTTTAAATATCCAATTATCTTTAATACTATCCTTAATTGTACTATTAACTGAACCAAGGTAGTCTTGATGTAATGTGCTAACAAATTGGAAAAAGTCAAATTTAGGGTGAAATCCATTACAAGTTCCATACTGTTTGCAATAATATTGATCCAGATCTAAATTTCGAGGAACGGCTGGATGATCAATAGATCCCCGGTCAAAGTCGTATATCTTAGCTATATATCTAGTAGTAAGTTTAACCCATGAATTTGGTCCGCGTACAAAATACAAAGTAACAGGTCTTCCCATATCTTCTATAAATATGTTACCAAAATGTAGATCGTTATGTATCAGCTTAATATTCGCAAAACAAACCAATGTATATACGACTTGAAATATAATAGCTAATAAATCATTCTCTGTCCTAGTTTTATCGAACCATTTAGACAGTTCAATTCCTTGAGATCTTTCCAAAATTAGAAAATGCTTAGGAACTCTAGGAGAATCTGTTTTATACGTTTCACCATCTTGTATATTTTGTAGAGCTGGTCTCATTAAGTCAATTTCGTTTTTTGAGAATATATCCTCAAATTTGGTAGTGCAAGTTATAGTTCCTAAATAGCTCATCACATTGGGAGTATTATGATCATTGGTCAGTTTTGTAATAATGTTTTGATAAATGGCTCTCTCGACGTCTAACGAGTTATTAAGAGGATTTATAGGATCAAATGTTAATTTAATAACTACGTTACTATTCTTTGGTCCTCTATGTAATTTATCGGAAGCAGTCGGTTGAATCATTCCAGTTATGATAATTGATTCAGACACTGAATTTTTACCCGTAAATATTTGCACATTTTCCATAAATTCTCTAATATTGCATCCAACTCCCATTAACCATTCCACTACTCCGCTCCTCCATAGCCTTCTAGATTCAAAGAAATATTCTTCATACGATTGTAACCGATTGGGTTGCTTTCCAAAAGAATGAATAGGTTCACAAACTTTGTGTTGACTAGAAAATGTACACAATGGATTTTCAGAACAATTCGCTTTGGATAACCTGCGACATTGTAATTCCGTTAATTTCTTGGGGCTAGTCAACCGTGAAAATCGTGTTAAATATTGAGAAGGGGATCCTGGGGCATCAGGAATCTTAATATCAGACATTTATATCTTGGGTATTAAATTATAAAATCTCAATAATTTAATCTTCAGGACAGTCTTTAAGAATAATTATCTATCATAAAGCAATCTAACCAGTAACATGTAAATGATTTTAACAATTAACAATATCTCAGGTATAAAATGGGTGATATATACGAATTACCAGATTTTCCAGGCAAAAATCAGGTATTATTAGCTATGTTTAAATCTGGCGGTCTTGTAAAATTTTCGGCTAAAGTCATTAAGCTTATAAAATTCACAGATACCATATCAAGACGTATTTAAATGATTTCTAAAGGCTGATTTTAGAAATTAAATCAAACCATGTGTGAAGTTAAACAAAGTAATATTATCGGAGCTGGAAGAGGAGTATTCACAACTCGAGATTTTAAAAAAGGTGATCTTATCTGTTACTATAATGGTATATGTAAAAGTAACAAAAGCATCTTAACTGAAGACGAAAAATGTTATGCTATCGGATTTAATAAATTGAGCATTGTAGGGTATAAAAATCCAAAATCTCCAGAAGGAATTGGACAGCTTATAAATGACTGTTCTAATATATATCTCGACTCGTTCCAGAACGAGGACGATGATGTATGCGCTGGTATTCAATTTGTTTTCAATCTCTATAAACGCTACATTATCACGAATCAATTATACAACAATGTTATGATTGAAGAATCATCGGATAATACCAAAGCTCGTGTAATAGCTATTAAAGATATAAAAAGTAAAAGCGAATTATACTTCTCCTATGGTATTGGATATTGGCACGATAGGTTATTATCGGATTATAGAAAGAGGGCATATCATAAATCTATAGAACCTAGTATACAATCAGAAATGTTCGCGTATTATATTTATACAATCGAGGTAGCAAAAAACCTTGAACATAATCATGATAACGATAAATTTTTATATGACCAATATATGAGGAAATTAAACAATATAGATAACGAAGATGTAATTTATAGATATTTAGACAAACCAGGAATTTACGATAAAGTATTGAGGGAAAACAGCTTCTATACCGAATCGTCGATTTCTACCCTACCTAAAAACATAAGGAATAAAATAGAGAAAATAAAGATGAATATCAAGGAAACAGATTAAAAATAGATACTTAAAGAATAATATAGTGTCTATAAATGAATCGTTGTTCTTGTGGGAATATACCAGCTGAGACGTGTGATAATAATTCTTGCGCAAAATGTTGCGATACGGACTGTGCTCGTCATGGTTTGATATGTTTTTGTGGCAAACGAGCTGATGATTCTTGTATAAGTAAAAATTGCAAGGATTGTTGCCCTTTATTAGTATCTTTACCATCAAAAATTTATCGTCTTTTTGAAATTTGTCAGAGCCATCGTCAACCAATGTTAAAAGAAGCCTACAAATATCCACATAAAATATTTAGGATTCCTGAACTGTTAAATCACGATGATTTAAAATATATGCAAGATAAATTTCATCAAACTGTATTACCTACAGTATTAATACGCATAATATTAGATTATATGGAAGACGCAAGATGGTGCTCCGCTTGTAACAAAAAAGATAACAGATATAATGATGATATTTCTGTAGACGAATGTGAGATGTGTAGTATTTTGCTATGCGAGGATTGCGGATTAGAGACTGTTTTGATACCATGCCCTAATGCAGGTGAACGAGATCATTATTGTTATTCTAATCATTGGACGTGGGAAAAATACTGTCCAGATTGTTTAATTGATTTTTCTCAGGACGAAGATGTAGAATAATAATTGTATTAACTTGAAATGCTTAGACGATTGCCAAAATGTATCTTATATATCGCAGCCCAATATGTAGTTATAAAACCTACTCGTCTAAAATCTTTTATTAACCAGGAAAAATTATCCTGGGTAAATCTGTCTAAAAACCCGGCCGCAATTTCGCTCCTGAAAAAGAATCCAGATAAGATAGATTGGACATGTCTTTCCTTAAATTCAGCGGCAATTTCTCTTTTAGAAAATAATCCAGACAAGATAGATTTGGATTATTTTTCATTGAATGAAGCAGCTATTTCCTTGTTGGAAAAGAACCAAAAAAAGATAAATTGGTCCTGGTTATCTTATAATCCTGCAGCAATTTCCCTCCTGGAAAAGAATCCAGATAAAATAAATTGGTTTGGTCTATCTCAAAATCGTGCAGCAATTTCCCTCCTGGAAAAGAATCCGGACAAGATAAATTGGTCCTGGTTATCTTATAATCCTGCAGCAATTTCCCTCTTGGAAAAGAATCCGGACAAGATAAATTGGGCTTGTCTTTCTTCGAATCCAGCAGCAATTTCTCTGTTGGAAAAGAATCTGGAAAAGATAGATTGGTCCAATCTCTCCGGAAATCCGGCAGCTATTTCCCTTTTAGAAAAGAATCTAAACAAGATAAATTGGTATTGGTTTTCGGAAAATGTCTCAACGATGTCAATTTTGGAAAAGAACCCGGAAAAAATAGAGTGGTATAATCTCTCCGGAAATCCAGCAGCTATTTCTATTTTAGAAAAGAATCCTGAAAAGATAAATTGGTTCTCGATATCTAGAAATCCTGCTATATTTGAGATAAATGTTGAGCAGTATAAGAAAGATTTAAATTCGTGGGTAGACGATTTATCACAGAAGAAATATAGTTGATAAATAATTAGAAATTATAAATGAGATATTCGATGGTTTAAATCGATAACTGATTTTTCTTAAAGCAAACAACAGAGTAACAAATTATATTCGATTTCAAATGCTTAGACAACTACCAAAATGTATCATACATATCGCAGCACAGTATGTAGTCGCTAAACCTACTCGTTTTAAACTTTTCATTAATCCTGACAAGATAGATTGGTCTGGTCTATCTTATAATTCAGGAGCAATTTCCCTCCTGGAAAAGAACCTAGACAAAATAGATTGGTCTCGTTTATCTCTAAATCCTGCGGCAATTTCCATCCTGGAAAAGAATCCGGACAAAATAGATTGGTCCTGGCTATCTCTAAATCCTGCTGCAATTTCCCTCCTGGAAAAGAACTTAGACGAGATAGATTGGTTTTGGTTATCTCGAAATCCAGGAACAATTTCTCTCCTGGAAAAGAATCCAGATAAGATAAATTGGTCTGGTCTATCTCGAAATCCTGCGGCAATTTCCCTCCTGGAAAAGAATCCGGACAATATAAATTGGTCTGGTTTATCTGAAAATCCTGAGGCAATTTCCCTCCTGGAAAAGAATCCGGACAATATAAATTAGTCTGGTTTATCTGAAAATCCTGAGGCAATTTCCCTCCTGGAAAAAAATCTGGACAAGATAAATTGGTCTTGGCTATCTTCAAATCCTGCAGCAATTTCCCTCCTGGAAAAGAATATGGACAAGATAAATTGGTTTTGGCTATCTCGAAATCCGTCTATATTCGAAACAGCCGTCGACAAATATAAGAAAGACTTAGATTCGCTAGTTGATTTTATTTATAAATGAAAATACCTGATCATGTTGCAAATTTAACGTTTGCGAATTAACTCTATAATATAGCCGATAATTCTTACAACCATAATAATTGCGATCACTCCGTCTAAAATCTTGAGAAAGATTTCAAACTCCTTAGAACAGGCACCTTTCTTTTTGTGACAATGGCGCAGAATCCAAAGCACAACAGCAAATACGGCAAATAATATTCCAGCTGTACTAAGCTTGAAATTAAACAGTTTCTTGAATTTTTCTATCATATTTATCAATCAGGATAGATATAATTTTGTCATATTGGAAGTTTATCAGACGACCATGAATATAACTTTTTCTTAAATTATTTTCTTTCGAACCATTACATAAACTAACCATGTCAGGAGGATCACCATCACTTACCAAGTCATTGCGAACTACTAAAGTTGCCGTCGGTGGAGTGCCTGAAGTAGGCTTCACCGATGTTATGTTTACTGTTCAGGCCTCGTGCGATATTCCATCATATTTATTGGATGATTATAATCGTCCATCCCCTTGGTATTCATCATTGAACTATGAAGGATATCCAATGGGTAACCATGGAGGTGGTTCAAATGGGGCAGCTGGATGTAAAACTCCCCTATATAGAATCGAGATTGAAAATTTGTTAAGACCACAATATGCTGAATACCTCAATGTTCCCCAGGGTATTATGATGACTCAAAGTGAATACCAGAATCGCCCTCGTGCAGATCTTATGGGAATGAATCGCGATCGCGCCTTTGGTTATGACGGTAGTTATGTTACCGGCCAATACCCTCTTGCTGATCTTAAGAAAGTCGGTGACGAAAAAGCGTTCCTGAATACTCTCGGGTGGGAACAGTCTACTTATGATCGTCAGTTTGATTCACGCCAATGGGCTCGATCAGCGGATACCTCAAGCGGTTTCTAGAATCGTAGTTCAGGTAAACGTCCCTCTACTATATTTGAATCTGACTAGGCTGTAGTATCTCGTCGCGTCTAGTAACATTTGTCATTTATTTAAAGCTACATAAGCTTTAAATAACTATTAAATGAATTTATATTTACATACATTTATGACTTCATAATCTGCTTGAACTAATATGCTTAAACAATTACCAAAATGTTTGCTACATATTATAGCACAATATATTTTACCTAAACCTACACGTTTTAAACCTTTCATAGACCAAGATAAAATAGATTGGTCTCGCCTCTCTAAAAATCCAGCAGCAATATCTATATTGGAAAAGAATCCAGGAAAAATAAATTGGACTTATCTCTCCAAAAATCCAGCAGCAATATCCCTTTTAGAAAAAAATATAGACAAAATACGTTGGTATTGGCTGTGTGAAAACCCAGAAGCTATACAATTATTAAAAAAGAATTTAGACAAGATAGATTCATATTGGAATAAGCTTTGTGAAAATCCAAAAGCAATTTCCCTTTTAGAAAAGAACTTAGATAAAATACATTGGGACTGGCTTTCATATAATCCTAAAGCAATTTTTCTTTTAGAAGAAAACCTAGATAAGATAAACTGGAGTTTGTTCTCTAGGAATCCGGCAGCTATGTCGATATTGGAAAAGAATCTAGATAAAGTAGACTGGGATTATCTCTCAATCAATCCGTCTGCAATTTCCATACTGGAAAAGAATCCAGAAAAAATAAATTGGGATTGGCTTTCGGGAAATTCCTCGGCGATTTCTATGTTAGAAAAGAATCCAGAAAAAATACTCTGGAGTGAACTTTGTATAAATCCTGCAGCAATTACCCTCTTGGAAAAGAATCTAGACAAGATAGATTGGTATTGGCTTTCTGGAAATCCAGCTATATTTGAGATAGACATTAAGCAATATAAACAAGATTTAGATTCTTGGGTTATAAAATGTGAAATCTTAACTCTACATATATAAGGTTCAATATATCTCATAATGAAATATATTATTATATCCGTTATTTTAACTTATAATTTCCCTCTTTTAACGATAACTGTCTCTTCCTTCGTGAATAATGGTCGCTTGAGATGTACTTCCAGAAGAATAAACCATACCCTCATCATCGTCCTCGTATGAATCATACTCATCATTTAATTCGTCGCGCATATGTCTGTTACTCTCATCATCTAAATAAGAATCGGCTGGATCCAAAGCAGCCCTACACATAGGACATTTGGGATATGGTTTCGGATTAACTCCAGCTAAACATTTACGATGGAAAAAATGCCCACATCCAGTCTTGAACATTCGCTTACTTTCTTCTTGACAGATAGAGCAGATCTCGGTATTTTTATTTTCGGACGAGGAAATTTCCTCAAATAAACATGTTTCACACATATCTACGTCTTGATAATAGTGGGCGCTATGAGCAAAATTCCCACAGCTAGCACAGAACTGGATCTTATTTATTTGTTCAAAAAATTTAGTAAAGAGGATGCGTAATTTACACGATTTAACTCTAATAAGCATACCTCTTTTCCGCGTTGAACTAAAACAAAGAATATCTTGATAAGACATGGGGGTGACATCAAGGTTAAATTCTTTCGTTATTCTGTCAAACGTAAAGTGTGTAGCGTTAAATTTCACGTTATGACAGTTAATAAAAGTAGCTGTATCCAAACATGCGCTCAGTGTACGCACATCTTTATTCTTTTTCAATAGGGAATTGAATAGGGTTCGCCATTTATTTACCAAACTATCGATTAATGGCTTGGGAAATGTGATCTTTTTATCATCATAATATTCAATCTGGTTAATATGTAGAATTTTAGTAGGTATAGATCTAGGTATATTTGCACTTGTACTAGCTTGATTAGAAGAACTAGAAACATGAACAGCATTAAAAGCTCTCGTTAAAAGAGCAGTTTCTTGTTGTATTATATCAGTCGCTTCTCTAGGATTAATTGCGACAGTAACAGGAGAGGTCATTTGTGCTTATATAGTATATGTATTTAAGTAGTTAATTATAACTTTTTACTAAATTCATTTTATCTCTTTTATCCAGCCGTTAACATATTGTTGCTAAACTTTAAGATAATAGTAAAAACTACAAAGCACAAATGCTGCCGCGTATAAAATTAATAGCTTTGACCAATGGCATAAAAGATAATTATAAACCAATGAATCAAATTCTACCCAAGAACTGCCTTCTAGTAATTTAGTATATCCTAATACAGTAGAACACGGCTTTTCTATACATATATTACATGGTAGTATCAAACTCTGGGGAAGGAATTTTATAGAAAAATCTTTTTCATATTGAGCAAAAATATCAGATAAAACCATAGGACCGGTACTCGTCATAACAGCCCAATGTTTGCCGGGCCACAAGACAGTTGAATTATTAGCTCTGTTCATCATTTCCTCTAATAATCTTATCCAAAACTTTATACCAGACTTACCAGCCATTAAACAATTAGTGACGCAATTTGTGTTCGGGGTACGGATCAAGTATATATCTGCATCTTGATAAAATAGATCATCAAATGGTCTGGTTGGTTGAATATCGCAATCAGCATATATACCTGAGTATGTATGTAGTATCATTGGTCTTATAGCATCAGCACGCTGTATGTTATATTCATATCCATCATAAGTCTTGAGAAACCAAGGAAATTTTTCTTGAACTAAACGTCTACAATCAATATCACTCCAGAACATATAAGTCCAATTAGGATGGTAGTGCTTCCATGCAGCCGGAGTATCTTTCCAGTGTTCTGGAAGCTGTTCTAAACTTTTATATGTTTGATGAATAATTTTACCAATCTTTACCTCGAGTTTATTAGGAACGATAGGTAGTAAAGAATCAGGTATATATACTGCAGACATTTGCAGTATATAGTCGTGTTTTAACTCCGTTTAAAGCCAATTTCTAAACAATTGAAAGATGTTATAAAGCAATTTTTGATGTATGTGATATAGTGCTACTAGTGTTTACTTCCTCGTCTGAATTATTAAATATTTCTTCTTTCTTAGAATATCTCGCAATAAACTTTAACGAACGTCTTTTACATAAACAGATATCATCAGTTGATAGATCAACAATCGAACCATCTGAGAGTTGTTTACCTATAACTTGGCGTTCTGTTCCACTCTTTAATATTAACCCAGTATCTCCAAAGGCGAAATTATTCCAACGATTGAGACGAAATACTGGCCCATCTAACTCTTCGGCTTGCTTATCTTTAACCGCCGCCACAGTTTCGAGTTTTATATGCATTCCGCAATACTTCTTGGTATCAGAGCTAGCGGAAATTTTCTTTCCACACAGTTCCCCTTTACGCGCCCCAGATTTAAGTTTAGATATACAACCTTCTTCTTTCTTGACTTCTTTAGAATTAGATAATATTACCTTGTATTGTTTATGTTTTCCTGAAAATATATCACGAAATTCCTGTCTAGCTAGAATATCCTTTAATATTTCTTCAGGAATATTTAGCTCGTCTTGAACTTCAGTGATAAACTTACCAAATTTATCCTCTACGTATAGAAAGAAAGAGATAAGCTGAGAATTCATACTGATTGATTAGATTCAAATCTGTTTAGATTAAAATCATTTAACAAGAGAAGAATAATTACAGTCTTTATAATATTTGGTCCATATAAATAATGACTTCTTCTAGTGGTTATAATACTAGTTATTCAGCTATACGAGATATACACGAAGACTTAAATATCGCCGGGGCAGGTCCCAGCGAATTTGAGTTCCTAAGCGGATTTAGTGATGACCCATACAGTAAATATCCAATGATGTCTTGGGATAATTGGATGAACTTTATTTTATTCAACGAAAAATATCCGACTCCTTTAGAGCGAAATGCTATCTTAAAAAAGGCCCTCATAGATCAAAATAAAACTCTTGCTAAAAATTCTACTGCTAATGATAAACCCATTACTATTTATGATGTAATTAAAGCTAATCCTCGTCTAAGTAAATTTAGAGAGCTAATTGACTATGTAGGATATGGCAAAGTTTACGATTCGGGGATAACAATTTTTGCTCCCATTAATGACCAATTCGATCAAACTTTAGAATATCCTCTTAACGTGGCTTATAAACCAGTAGCAGCTCTACAAACATTAAGATATCACATTTTACCCTTTATTATTAAGCCGTGGCAGATGGAAAATCGTAAGTTGAAACTGCGTACTGATTTGGATAAACAACCACTTGAGACGGATTGGACCAAGAATCAAAGATTATTGATAAATCCAATAAATGATACCTATATGGATTCTGTAGCCGGGAGTTATACGAATGGTCCTGGAGAACCGGTCTCTAGTAGAAGCGATAATTGGTTCCCGAAAATATCATGGGAAGTACCTATTTTAAAAGTTATCGAGTGTAGTAACGGGATAGTTTATATTATTAGTAGACCCCTCCAATTTTCAGATTTATTATAAATAAGTTTCCGATATACCTCATTCACAATAGTAAAAAATAAATATAATTATTATACTATTTCTCAACCCGCGATAATTGAATATTATATAGTATATATTGTAAGAGATTTACAATATCCTAAATCATGCAATCTTTCGATTCTCTCCGTGAGACCTTTGTCATTAATTCTAGAGTATTTTGTGATATTATCAGCTTAATATTTTTCGTGTTATTCTTGGAACACATAGGGAGACTATATTCTATACCACGCCCGTCATTCATTATTACATACATAGCAGATTGGCTAATTTACTTTTTTACTAAATTTGGATCTTTCCTCGCCTATATTAGTAGTTTCTATACTTATATAAGTTTCCAAGGACTTATAACTACATTAGAAGATATATTTATTCCTATCTGGAATATAGTAATATCTCCATTTTATATTCTCAAGGGTTATTTTTCGACTATAAGTCTATTTAACCATCCTTATTTAATCTTATTAGGATCAATATCTCTCTGTGTCTGTATGGGATACGCATGCCTTGTTTATTGGTCAATCTCATTAGAATTAATGTGGAGCCAAATTTATCACTATAATTTCGAAAATAAAAATTTAATGGCAATATTGTATGTGATTATTGCTATAATAATAATGGTTTGTTACGCAGTAGTAGAAGATATCTATGAACAGAACGAGAGAGAAAGACGCAGAAATAAATGTAAAAAACCAATGTCTTAAAGTTATCGGAACCTATTTTTTAAGTAAATTTACAATCATTTCTCACTTCGATCTAATTGATATTTAAAGCTTCCTTAGTAGCTTTAATTACTCCATTTAATCTCATCTAATGAGTTCTCCACAACAATCAACAATGTCTTCTACTTCATCGTCAACTGATATTAAACAAGATTGCCATAGCCCCAGTCTACGTCCTCAGAATCTCAGTTCATATCCTGGGGCAATTATTCAACTCGAAGAAACTGAATCTCGTTTATCAGTATTACAAAATGAAAAACCGCGCACTCTACGTCCTGGAGTTTTAATGATTAAAGGCGAGACTGGTCCTTCTCGTCCGATGACTATTGATGAATTTAATGTTATAGCAGATGTAAATCCTTGTTTTAAAAAGATACCATCACCTCATCCTTGTTGTAACTCAGAAACTAATTTTACCTCTCCTAGTCCGCTCACAGATCCGTTTGTATCAGATAATATTCGCCTTACTGATAGTAATGGAAAATATTCCGTCTATCATTACAATGAATGCGATGAAACGAGCACTTCTATCACCAAAAACACTCGTGGGGTTATTAGACATGGGAATGATATTGTATGTAAAACTTTTAATTTTACCCCAGAGTATGTGGGAATTTCTGATGCAAATGCTGATGCTATTTACAAAGCTTTCACATTCCGTTCAAACCCTCCATCAATTTATTTAGCAGAGGAGGGTACTTTAGTACGTGTCTGGTTTCATGATCATTCGTGGCATATTTCTACTCACAAAAAACTCGATGCTCGTCATTCGCGTTGGGGAAGTCGAGAATCTCATGGAGAATTGTTCGAACAAGCTCTTGCTTGGTATATTAAAAATCGTCTACAAGATAAAATTCAGATAGAAGATGGGGACGAACTCTTTGATGCATATTTTGCTACTCTGCGTCAAGAACGTGTCTATACTTTTATTGTTCGTTCGAATGAAAAGAATCGAGTAGTATGCAACCCTCTTGATCATCCTATGCTTTATTTTGCTGGAGAGTTTAATACAGATTGGAATATGTTACTTTCAGAAAACACCAGTAACATCGAGCGCCCAACACAATTATCATTTGATACAGCTATTGATCTTTTGAACTATGTAGAAAATATTTCTCCTTACAACGCGCAAGGAGTATTGATCTATTATGGGGAAGACAATCCATCCTTCGGAACTATCAAAGTGACAAGTTCGGCATACCAAGCCTTGGCAGACGTTCGTGGAAATTTTCCTAGCATCCGTTTTCGATATTTACAGGTTCGCGAAGATCCTAGTATGGTACTTAGTTTATGTAATTTATACCCTAGTTATGTGAAAGATTTTAAAGAATATGAAGAAATCTTGCGTATTATAACAGGAGAAATCTATGCAGGATATATCGCCCGCTTTATCCGTCACGAATTTGTTAAATTACCACAAGAGATGTGGTTCATTGCTAAAGATTTACATGATGCTTATATCGTCGATCCGATAGCTAATAAAATCAGTCACGAACTTGTAGTCAACCATATCAACTCCCTGTCAGCAGTTAGACAAAACTATCTTATTCGGGCCTATCGCCAAAGACAGGAAGAAGCTAATCCAACTACTACAGAATCCAGCCAAACTAATACCGTTACTCCTCTATTAGCATCTAATTTAAGAATCCAGGAAGCTCATGCTAGATTTGAGTTTGCGATGGCTAACTTATCTGTTGTAGGTGTTCCTCCTGAAGATTTCCCAGATATGAAAATCGCGTTGGAAGCTGCCCGGGACGCAGAAATATTATCTGCTCAGCGTTAACCATATATACAATAACTCAAAGATTAATTATTTATTCGTAAGATTAACTTACGAATAAGATTCTTCTCTATTTAATAGAAAAATTATTGATTCTTAACATCGGGTTTACTAAGTGTCTTGAGCTTTAATTCATATCTAGGATCAATATGAGTATTTACGCCTATCTCTATTAAGCATTTTAAATCTGCTTCGATTAAGTCCAAATTAGTATCAGAGTTTGGTCTGCGTTTATATTGAATATTAAATTCATTATTATGGCATTGTGTACGTAAGTATGTACAGTAAATATTTTATTTATTCCTTTAAATCTCTTCGTGTACTAATCTTAGAATTTAAATGTACACACGCTGATAAATGGTAATGTGTACAATGTATATTATTGTATGTTATCTACCGGACAAAGACTTTCATTTTTGAAGTTGAAGACTTTTGCTCTATAGTTATTTCTCCTATAGATTTAATATAATTTGTTATATATACAAGATTGAAATAATGAAAATATATGCTGATATCTCAATCCCGTGAAATTTTTATTAGTAATTAGAATGAATACATACACGGAAAGTATTCTTTTCTAATTAGAAGACAGAAATAAGACATTAATAAATGTAACAAATAGGTAAAAAATAATATACAAAGAAGTAGAATTTATTCCTATAGATGAATAAACGATTAAAATCAGTTAAAGAATACGGATAATTTAATCTTTACATACATTAGCGAATGGCGTCTGATACCACTATATTACTGAAATGTGATACCAAAGATGCAAGCACAAAACAGACTCAGTGTACACGGATAGGAAATTATTATTACTTCAGTCCTCCTATCGGTAAGGGATCTTTTTCCAAAGTATTCATGGGTCATCGTGTCGATTCTAAAGAACCAATCAAATATGTAGCTATAAAACGGGTAAATATATCAGATATGAAAAATATGAGTCTGAAAAGACTTCAAAGAGAGATAGATTTATTAAAGTCTCTAGATCATCCCAATATTATAAAATTTTATGATAGCTTTACTGATATAGCGAATAATATTTATATTGTTACTGAGTATGCTAATTATGGGGATTTAAGTAGATTTACAGGACGGGAAAAAACAAAGAGACAATATCGACTTTCTGATGAACAACTCAAATCATACCTTGGTCAGATTAGAGATGGGCTCAGGTATCTTCTTGGCAATAATATTCTTCACAGAGATATCAAACCTCAAAATATCCTATTACACAAAGATGGAGATATCGTAACGGTTAAAATAGCAGACTTTGGATTTGCAAGGCATTTTGATTCGCTGACGGATGATTTTATGACAAGTACCCTATGCGGAACCCCGTTATACCTGGCTCCGGAAGTTATAAAAAATAAAAAATACACCATCATGAGTGACCTATGGTCTATCGGTGTATTATTTTACGAATTATGCTTTCATACTACCCCATTTAAAAGACCAAAAAATCTTCTCGAATTGATGAGAAATATAGACGATTTGCAGTTAACCTTTCCTCGCGGAACAAATGAAGATGTAAAAGATTTACTATCGGCTCTCTTACAGTTAGATCCAGCACAGAGAATAACTTGGGGGAATTTCTTCGGTCATCATTGGTTTGGAGACGATGATTCTGTGAGAGCATCCGCTTCTATATCTAATCTATCTTCTGTATATACGTCTACATTTCCCCTTTCTACATCAATATCAGGAATCGCTACCGACGTAATTCCAGGTTTACAAACTATTGTAAATTCGGGTATATTTATCCAAGATAAGAAAGAAATAATACAACATCAGGATAATTTCCCCTATTCGTCAGTTCTGGAATCAAAAACTAACAACCCTGAAGAATACGACAATTCAAATTTATACGACGACGATTCCATCAACCATTTAAAGCGCACTATGGATAAAAACGCAGAAGAAAAAACTAGGCGAGATTCAAGCTTAGATGATATAAACCAATCATCTCGTCTTTATTCTTCTCCTTGTGTAGTGGATAATTACATTGCGTTCATTCCAAGCTCTACATCTATGCCATCAGAAAACAGACTGATTGGTAGTTCCTTTAATATTCGTCAAGCTTCACCTTTATTTAGGGGTGTTAGCAGTATTAACGGTTTAAGTGTTACAAATAGAATAGAAATATCTCCGTTAATTCTTCCCTCTACGGGATCGGAAGCTATCGGGTTATTATCTTTAGATGGAACCAAACCAATAAAAATACCTGGAGGCGGGAAGAAGAATGCAAGATCTTCTAATGTTTGGACAAAACGTTCTGTAGAAGTAGCAAAGTTGGTAGGTGAATCTATAAGTTCGTCTATATCTTATATCGGACACACACTTTCACCATTGATTACCAAATTCTCTCAGTAAAAATGATCAAGAGAATTAATATATGGTTATATATTAATAATGAATAAGTGCGTTGGAAAAATATGCCCTCAGGGAAAGATATGCAATCCATCTACAAAAAGATGTGTCAACTCTAATGGTAAAATTGGAAAAACAATAGGGCATGTAATTTTACCAAACGATAAACAGAAAAGGAAATCTCCAAGTCGCTCAAGATCGAAACATGGCAAATGCGATCAAGTAAAATGTATTCCAGACAAAATATGTAATCCCAATTCTAGTCGATGTGTAAATAGAAATGGAAAAATAGGAAAAATGTTAATACGTAGAAGTCATTCTTCACATAACAAATTTGAAGACGATGATAAAGATGAAATGAATGAAACAAAGTATGATGACGTTGCATTCAAGCATTCTTATGGAAAAGGTTTGGATAATTTTATAACTCCAGGTTATCATCTGATAAAACAATTAGGTAAAGGTAGTTTTGGAGAGGTATTTTTAGCTTGTAAAGAAGATATGGAAACCTGTAAAGCATATAAAATGACAAAATTCAAACATAGAGATGATGAAGAGACTTTAGATATAGAAATCAAGATGCAGAAAAAATTCGCCAATGTGGGCTTGGCTCCCAAGATATATAAATCAGGAACATTTAAGGTTGGAAAATACACTTATGGAATAATTGAAATGGATCGAGTAGCAGGAACATTGGATGATTTATTAAAAAAACAGGTCCCAACTTCACTGCTTGATAAAATTATTGAATGGCTTGGAGATATTATCGAGACCATGTGTGCTCATAATTTGGTTCATGCTGATTTTCATTTCGGAAACACCGCATTTAATTTACTTGCTACAGAAGAGGATGCAAAGTCAAATAAAATAGCCATCCAACTTCTTCTGATAGATTTTGGTTGGTCTTGTTGTATTGATAAAAACATTAAATGTATCCCTCAATTGGAGCTATCTCAATTATTAAGAACTGCAGATATGTCTAACATGAATAAACATAATGAAAAATATCTTAAAAATAAACTACTTGATTTGTATAGGGAAAATTATAATCCAAAACTTAAGGACAGTACAAGAGCGCTCGATACTGAAAATAACAAGTATTTCAAGATATATAAGAAAGATTACTATAAGCAATTTAAAAATTAGAAAATTAACAATATATTTATATTAGTTAAACATTTATGACAAAATCAAGAAAACCTTGTTGTAAGCCATGTAGACGTTGTAAAAAATTCAGTAAAAAATCGAGAAAGAGATCCACGAGATCTAGTAAAAAATCGAAAAAGAGATCTAGAAGATCTAGTAAAAAATTGAGAAAGATATCTAGAAATCGTCTGAATGATGTAGAAATTCCTAGCAGATCTAGAAGATCTAGTAAAAAATTGAGAAAGATATCTAGAAAGCATACATATGGTATGTCTGATTCAGATTATGCGGCTTTTGTAGCTCGAGGTCGTATAAGTGATATAGAAATTTCTAGCAGATCTAGAAGATCTAGTAAAAAATTGAGAAAGAGATCTAGAAAGTATAAATATGGTATGTCTGATTCAGATTATGCGGCTTTTGTAGCTCGAGGTCGTATAAGTGATATAGAAATCTAGAAGATCTAGTAAAAAATTGAAAAAGAAAGCATAAATATAATATGTTTAACCCTCATATGCAAGGTCTGATAAATCGTATGACTGATAATTTAAGATAGCTCTGGTGAAATTATATAATTTATATATGAAACCAAGATACAAATCTTGGAGACATAAAGATGACATAGTTGGTATTAATGAGATAAACCGCAGCTTTAAATTACAATTTAATCTATAAACTATTTTTATAGTTTATATAACTGGATAGTTTAAATAGTGAATATATTCCTTCACACAAGGCATAAATGACCTTATTGTTTATTTGTAATAGCTGCAAGCTTCTCTTCTAATTTTTTGATACATTCGCGCTGTTCTTTTATAACATTATAAACATGTCTTAAACGACGACCATAAGTTATACAATCCTCGTTATCTGTATTATCAACTTCTTCTTCCTCTATACATTTATGACTACTTTCACTTTGCAGTCTACGAGCCAATATTGTTTGGATCAATTCATCCTCACTAGAAGAGGATTCTTCAGATTCTCTACTATCATCAGTCTCGTCTGATCTACGCTTACTTCTATGTCTTATTGGAGCGTCATCGTCATCTAAAGGTTCATCTCTATGTTTTCTATCATCAGAACAAATATCATTCTTGCGGGGTTCTCTATGAGGAGGAGATTCTTCTTGGCGTTTTGTGCGAAATCTAGAACCTTTACGCTCTTGTGGAGAACTTTCATCTTGAAGACGGAGTTGACGACGACGTTCTACTGATGCCATTTTACCTCCTGCGCCGTGTTTAGGTTTACGTTGACGAGATCCATATTGTTCTACAGCTTCTTCAAAGAGATCTACCTTATTATTTGCCAAAAGCCAACCAGGATCGTCATGACTATTATTTCTAATTGCTCCAAGACGGGTAAGGATTTTATCCCATTTTGTGTTTTGTTCTGGATCAAGAAGGCGAATAAGTATGTTTTTTTTGCTAAAGGGAAAGGCGGCTACGGCATCGCTAGTTGTTGGCATTTTAGACCTAATGTTCACTGTTTAAATCGTTCTTGGGTCAAATTATTAAGCATTTTTACTTTTGATAGCTAGTTGTATAGAAATGACAAGTACCGACTTGTATACGGCTCAATACATCACATTCAATGTCGCTCTTAAACAAGTCAAGCCTATAAGTGTTCCTCCAATCAAGGTCAGAAATAGATGGATATTATTATCTCCTCAAGATATAATCATTCCTGCTTGGAACAAGATAAGAATAGATACTGGAATCGGTCCAGATTATTTATCTGGACAATCTTATGATGTGAATTTAGTTCCAGTGTTCCAGGTAAAAGAACTGACGTATAATGCAATTTTCATAACTGATATTGCCCTACATAATGGATCTATCTGTATATGGTTGTATAATATGAGCACTATAGACTATCATATTATGTACAATTCTCCTATAGTCGAAATTAACGTTCAAATAATAATATAGATAAATATAAATCTAGAATATTTAGCTCTTGTTGATGTTTTTAAAATCTATTTAAAAACATCAAATTAAAAAAGAAATGACAGACTCTAACACTCCATTAATTCTAGCATGGTTTCCAGCATCAAAAGGTGGTCTATCATTTCGCGGAACAGAAGTTAACTTGTTTGACCTTGCTTACTTCTCAGAGAAATTGTTAGGAAATAAAAGTATCATATGTTTACATAAAGGGTCATTTAATGAACCATCAGTATTAGAGAAATTCGCTAAGACTTTCACGTCTTTTATTTGGTTTGAAAATACCTCTGATTTAGAGAGACAACTTCTGGAACAAAAAGTTGACGCATTTTATACGATTAGAGGAGGAATGAAAGAAGAACCAATGTTAGAGAAAATTCCTATGCTTGTTCATGCGGTATATGATATGAGCGAAAAACATGGTTTGGTGTATGCTGGAGTATCAGAATCTGTAGCCAACAAGTTTGGAAGACCAGAATATGTACCCCATATGATAAATTTACCAGATGCTGATGGAGATTTTCGAGATATACTAGGAATTTCAGAGAATGCTATCGTATTTGGTCGTCATGGAGGAAACGACACTTGGGATTTATCATTCGCTAAAGAAACACTACTTAAAGTATTAAACGATCGCGAGGATATTTATTTTTTATTTGCTGTTAGACCCCATATTTTGCGGGATGTTAGCCATCCTAGACTAATATGTTTAGAAGCATTCTCGGACTTGAATATAAAACGAAAATTTATCAATACTTTTGACGGTTTTCTACATGCTCAATCATTAGGGGAAAGTTTTGGACTTTCATGTGGTGAAGCGAGTAGAGCTAATAAACCAGTAATCGTTTGGGATGGTGGAGCTCTCCGCGAACATTTACGTATATTAGGAGATAAATGTATCAAGTATAAAAACGCGGATGAGTTATATACAATTTTAACTACATTCAATAGAGATGAAATACAAAAAAAGGATTGGAAGGCGTACGGAGACTATACTCCAGAGAAAGTTATGACATTATTCTCGAATGTTTTTCTTGATCCTTTAAGAAAACATATAGCTATAAAGCAATCTAAAGAGTCGAACTAATAATAAAATGTCAGTCATAGAATCAGAATATGTTCCAGGTACAGGATTACTTTTTCATGAGGGGGCCAAAGGCGAAATGGATAAATATTTTGAATTTCCAGATAATCCAGCGCCTTTACACTCTAACATTTATATCGAAGCTGATGAAACTGGGGTAGCTACACTTAACTGTAAATATATTGATAAAATAGATGATCTTTTTCTTATATTTGATAAAGAAAATGGAGACGATAAATTACCATTTGAAGAAGTTTCTCTTATTCTTCCAGATGGCACAGTTATTTGGAGGATTACATCTAATTGCTTAACAATGCTGGAAGAAGCTAACGCTATAAAGAAAAGGACGGATGATTTACCTCAAACTATAATCAGACTTCCGTTATGGTTATCCAAAGCATACGATTCACATCTTGCTGTCCCTGAAAGGTTTAGAAAAGCTCGTCAAATACCTTTGATTACCCATGGTATGAATATCGGATGCCATGTAAAATCTCATTGTATCAAAGGTTATACTTTGGGGGCTCATGTTATTATAATGTCGAATGAAAATAGAAAGATAGCATTTTCCTTACCTAGAGAAGTTCCTGTAGATATATGGGAAGAAGATCATCATGTATTAGATGTAAAAAATGAGGTTGATAACTTTCTAACAATGAAATTTCCGAGTAAAGCTAAGCTTGTTCTGACAGATATTCTCTTTGCAGCATTTGATATTAATGGAAAGTATATACCTATAAAATATCTAAGAGCGTTTCATGGTCCCAATGAAATTCTTAGTATTAATACCTCACAGCTACAATATACATCTAAACTTTCTCCTGTATACCTCTATTCTCACCTACCAGGCAAGTTATGTTTATCTCGATTAAATTTATCTTGGCAAATAGACTTCATTACCCCTCAATCGTATGCTTCTGCCTATGTTTATCCGAGAACATGGAATATTTTGATGTTTGCGGATAAAACTGCAGGATTAAAATTTTCTCATACATAGCGCACAACTAATAGTTTAAATGGTCAATATTGATAAATTTATTAAATTTATTTTTATATTTTGGGTATCTAAACTCAACATGGCCAGATCTCGCAGAGTCCTCAAAGCTAGTACCCGTAAATCACGAGCAAGAACTTCTTCTTACAATGCTCGTCGACGTCATCATATTCTCAAGAAAACATCGCGTTCCCGTGCTCGTCTTAGTTATCGTAAAGGGAATCGAGGGCGAAAATCATCAAAAAGATCTCATCGCAAGGGAAACAAAAGACGTTAGACGTCTTATACTTAAGTAAATAAACTATTCATTTTTATTGTTTGTTCAGTAAAAATTCTCATATCTTTTTTTTATATTTAAAGATGCCTAAGTCTTGCTCTAGAAATAGTTCCAAAAGCAAAAGTCATTTACGTAGCCGCAGTAGTTCTTGTAAATTTAACAGCTTTTTATATGAAATGTAGGGCTAGCAACAGTTAAAAATTTCTATCAGCTTTTTATAGAAATAGAATGGTTAAAGAAATTGCTATTTAAAGAAATAGTTTTTCATATATAAGTAAGAATGAGTGATGGATCTAGATTTGTCACAGC
>Ga0302280_1001191_pt1 | contig 21868 bp, 13 predicted proteins | sample III_Fen_E1_1_FD_198771 | JGI IMG/M metagenome (GOLD analysis project Ga0302280, IMG submission 198771) | Peat permafrost microbial communities from Stordalen Mire near Abisko, Sweden - III_Fen_E1_1 | ecosystem: Environmental > Terrestrial > Soil > Wetlands > Permafrost | place: Sweden: Abisko... | reverse complement strand
ATTCTATTTCAATTTGGATTTCACTAGGGCCATCAATTATACATTAATATTAATGGGAAGCGGCGATTCTGCAATTTACAACACTCTAGGATAAGAGGGAAATTCACGGAAATGCATAATAATTGTGACTCCTCCCAGCTATGAAATCAGCAAGTATATAATTGGGAAATAGACTTATCAGCAGACTGCCGGCTGATTTTGGCTACGAGTATGTTTCTGTTGGTCAAATGATTCGTGACTAAATCAACAAAAAGACCAATTATTCCAAGATCATCCTTGACAATCTCGAGAAGAACAAGAAGATCAATGATAAAATCCTCGATATCTTGCTTAAGAATGCTGTACTCATGGGGAATTTCATCATTAGATGTATTTAGTTTATGTCTTAGTTGCGCCAAGGGACGAAGAGGAGCTTGCAATTTGGAGAACATTCATCGGTAAAGTTAAAGTAGAGCTGGCTATAATAGTTCGAGTAGAGATGGACGAAAATATCATGAAGCGTAGTTGGATAATAACTTAGGGCCTACCTATAAACTTAAATATCAGGAATATGAGCGCGAAGCCAAACAAATCACATCTATTTTGGGAGAAAACCGTGTCTTATAGATCGATAAGGAAAAAAATGCAGTCGAGTTAATTATTAAACGACTGCAGTCAGAGCAAAAGTGATAAACTGATTGATTGGCGTATCTGATCAATCAGGGATATAATTCCTAATCGCATATTTATCAGATAATGAACTTTTCTCCATCATTTTATTATGGTTTTTCTGATAGGAGTATTTAATTATACTTGAGCCATGAAGATCAACAATAATAAACAATAATATCAGGTGTAGTTCCTCACTGCTACAAAAGTTTGATTAGATTTTTACACTCCTCTTCTCCTGAGTTAGAAATAAAACGAGTCACTGCAGGTATTTTATAGCTGGCGTCACTCAGATCGCCCTAGAACATTATGATTCGAGTCAAACTTCCCATTTCCTATTCGGTTGCCCTTTAACTCTCCCTATCTTCACAAATTTTAATAGGGTGTTTTTAATTTTTGCCGCTTTTAATCTTCAAAGCGACGTTATCAAACTAAAACTTGCTATTCTTGTTTAATTGTTTTGGACTTAAAGGTCCTTTATCATTTCTAACATTAATCTTGGCGTGGAGGCACTTGTGAGAAGCCGACTTTGGCGGAAGAAATGTAAGCTTAGGATCGTTGATATCAACTTCCTTGGATTTTTTAAATAGATTGTGAGCTAAGGGACTGGCGAAGGATGATCTCCTCTTTCCCCTTGAGCGGGAACAACTTCCGCTGAAGTTAGTTGCACATTCCGAGCGATCTCCCTTCTTGGCTTCCTCCAAGTAAAGTGAATATTTTTCTGATTTACCGTTAATGGCAATTTACAGCGGCAGTTCGGATCTAGGCAATGGTAACGACTCATAATTGTGAAAATAAGTTGGTTGATGATTGTTGGACATCTATTCTTTGATATTCTATGCAATAAAGAAATTATGATTTTATTCACATATTTATCTATATTTATTAGATATCTATCGTATGCTACGCCCATTCCTGATAAATTCTTACTGTGGATGATGATTGGAATAGTTTAAAATCAAACTCAAAGTAATCACAAATAAATCAATGGTAACTAATATTTTTTTGGGTAATAAAGCTGAAAGTGAAGGTAGGCCGAGTTGAAATATGCTTAATTAGGGAATAGACCAAAAATAATGATTTAATAATTTGAACGGCTATCTTAATTTATAATAGGTATAAAGTAATTGAAAGGGATTTGAAAAAGCTTAAATTAGCAACATCTAAATAAACAAAACTCACTTTATCAGTCAATATCCGCTCCTCCCTCAATGATATTGTGCAAAGTTATTATGCTCTATTTGAAAATCGATGGTGTTGTTGATAATCTTTCATGCTATAAAACCATAATCAGTCAATAATTCAGTAAATATTATTAAGGAATTAGTCCTTCTCGTTAAAATACAGTCTGAATGTCAGTATATCAATTGGCCTGACTCCTAGGAAAGATTTTGCTGAGGCTGCCCAAATTAAACCATATCTGAGTTCATTATTATTTATTATTGTAGAAAACCTTCATGCTTACTGGAAAAATCAGCCCTTAGGAACATATTCTGAAGGCACATAAAAGGTCCATTTCAGAAGGTGTGTTTTAGGTCTGTGGACATCTACATTTTTGTGAGGAAGGCATATCCCCAGTCGTAGAAAGCCATGAAAAATCAAAACTATCATTTAAGAAAATGTCAAAGAAATCATTGGTCCCCCAGGGTCCTGCATATTCATTGCAAGTTACAATGCCGAAAAAATATGAAAAAATATCTGTAAATCAGTCGTTATGCTCTAAGTTCCAAGGTAATGACAGTTACAACATTCATTTTATAAACCATCAAGTCGATGACTCCATCATCAAGTCAACTAGATATCCTATAACAGTCAAGCAGAATTCTCATGTTAAGGTTAACATTGTATATTGTCCTGAGTCTTTTTCTTCTTTTGTAGAGCCTATAAACAAAAGAATATAAAGCATGCCTCCCTTGGCAAATAAGGAAACCAAAGATGATAGAGAGTTATTTCCTGAGATGCATGAGCTCAAAAAGATCGAATCTCTAGCTAGTTTTGCCCCCAAAGACATTCTCACATGCAAATAAAGTATTTATGGAAGCAGTGCTAACAAACAATCATTAAACCTCTCAAGTAACATTTAAGAGTCAGGCAACACTGCTAATTTCATCCGCAAGCCACCACCTCACACATAGCGACGTAAACTATAAACAAAGACAACAGGAGGCTATTCTGGTTTTACAAGCATGAATATGTAGTGCCGATCCACTGACCTAAATAGATAATTTATCCCCCGCAAAAGAACCAAAAGAGAGATAGGCGAGGCTTGGAGATCGGTCCGCAAAACATAAACTTTACGGGACGAACCCGACTAGGACTTGCATTAGTCAACTGTGATCGAAGACTTCGCATCATTGATGAACAAGGTTAGGGAGAATCGTCTTGAGGCATGGGACATCAACTAATAGTTGATATAAATCTGAAGTTTTATTTTACAGGCTGCCATTCTTATTTCGATTGACTGTCATATTGATCAGTATTAATTAAAGTGGAAAAGTTAGAGTAGGTTAATTGCATATACAAATACAACTTTCACTTCGAAATAATTCTGTGATAATTTGAAAAAGTAAGGAATGGACGGCGGACATCCACTTGCAGTTGTACGATCGAACTCTCACCAAGACTTTGAAACCCAACCTGTGTTTGGAAAGCTGAAAGACCTGACCTCTCGCAAGAGTTTACCATCTTGTGCTGATGATTGCTTCTAGCTGAGGGCGGGTTTTTCACCAAGGGAGAAGTATTGCTTGACGCAATGTTACAAAAAATCCTCATTTGTGCGACCAATGGGATTATAATTGTGATTTTACCCACATTTATCTTTATCATTTTTCCTCACTTAAATTCTCTTTCAAAAAGTAAAAATTGAAGAATACATGCTGTAACTAGGTTTTGACTGCTCAAACATAAAATATACTCCATATTTTTTGTCTTTATCTTGTGTGGCGAGAAAAGGAGAAATAAATTTGATTTCCTTCTCAAGGCGATAAAATTTAATGGACCCACAGCTACAGCTCTACTATAAACAGTCTTCGCCTGCCAAGCATTTTTTAGATCGCAAACTCTAACCGCTCTTTAAACGTATTCAAAGTAGTAAGGCCAATTCCATTCATCAATTAAGTCCGCGGACTGGACCTATTTAGCCCATGGCTATATTTGCGAAAAGAAAGTATGTAATCACTCAAACTGACCCGACTAATGAGGGTGTATCTAATCGACAAGGCTTAACAACTCGCCCCAGGAAAAGAACATCAGTAACACCAGCTTTATCTCTTCCCTAAAATTCTGAAAGAATCGTGATGATCAGTAACAATTCCAAAGTGAAAAAGCATTTGATAGACTTCATTGATTTCGATAACATGGAAACAGCCCTTTTCAAGAAAACAGAGCGAGTTAGTCTATTTGATCAATTTTATCAAACCATCACATAGCGTGACAAATTCAGCAAACAGAGAGTCAAAGAAAAGAGACTCAGAAATCAAAGTCATAATTAAGGTGAGAGACAGGAAAAAAATTCGGAACTAAACCTGGCAGATAGTAGTTTTAGAATAACGCAGAGGAAAAGATTTTGGAGGCAGGAGCGGTCCAATGATACTTAAGAACCCTATAGCCATAGTTTAGTAGTAAGAGGTCTGGCTCAAAGTCGTACAATTGACTTTTGAAACGGTATTAATGGCAAAAATGCTGTATCTTCGTTGATCTAATAATTGATCATTGCCCTCTTCAATAATATGTATGATAAAGAATTGTGATAATATCCATCAGAAGCTGTTTGTTTTACTTGTGATTTGCTTAGTTTTGTTATTTGTCAAGTCAAAAATATAATGAGTATGCTGTCCAAGGAAGAGAAATTAAGGTACGGAGACATACTTAGGCAACAAGTACCTATGCTTTCATGTAGATGAAGGAGAAGGAGGATCGCAAGAAACAAGAGGATATCAGTAAACGAGGCGGAGCAAGCTACATTCCAAAAACACAGTCTGATCGAGTGCTTGTGCAAGAACCAGTCTTTATCTCCGATCCGAAAGAAGCTTTGCAAAAGAAATTAGAAACACAAGATTATAATCCATTTGGTAAGGCCGGAGGAGGAGCACCTAATAGACGGCAGCCACAGAATGTAACGAACAACGGATAGATGAGCAGTCCTAGCATAAAGCAGCCCACGCGTACACGTAGAGAGATCTAGAATAATAAGCATATTTTTATCGCAATTATCCACAGTATCCTACTGGAACATACAATGGAGAGTTTGCAAATCAACCTCCTCCAGACTCGAGTTTAAGGCAGCAGCAGCAGCAGCAGCAGCAGCAGCAGCAACAACAAATATCACAACAACAGCAATTTCTACAACAGCAGCAGCAACAGCAACAACAGCAATTTTATCCTCCTCAAGAGTATCAGAGATCTATTAACGATTACGCTCCTCTTCGACAGTCCTATCCATAGCCTCCTCTAGCTATATCTCCTCAAACAATTCAAAGAAAATATCAATAGCCTCCCCAAAATTCCTTTCCATAGCCAATACAGCGATCTTATCAGTAAATCCCTCCTGCAGAAACACAAAAAAACTATCAATAACCTGCGCCTCAACGCCAATATTTTCCATAGCAAATGAACCCTCGATAATATCACGTGGGCGATGTAATATAACGTTCAAGGACACTCTAAAACGATTAGATGCAGTAAATGTACAAACGAGGAGGACGTAACCTTCTGAAGTTGTAAAACTAAACCGTAAACGAGCATTTAGTTAAGTATTTTCATGCTTATACAGACAGAAACAGAAACTGGAAATGCAGGCCTTTTTGAAACAACAGATGGAGGAAGTTGATCGCAGGAAACAGGAAGAAAAGGATCGACTAAAACGGGAGGAACTTTAAGAGGAAAAACGCAATCGAGATTATATAGAAGCACAAAACCAGAAACTTAGAGATTAAGAACGCCGCAAGAACGATTAAAAACAAAAAATTGTAGAAGATAACCTTAAAAATCTAGCCATGCGGAAGGAACTTGAACAGGAGGCTAAGGACAAATTAGAGCGAGAAAGATTAGATGGAGAGAAAAGGAGGGAGGACCATGAGAGATAAAGACAACGCTTGGAGGCAAAGCGGGATCAAATCTTAGATTAAAAACCAGAACGCGGGCCAGGAAAGGAAGACGATGCATCATCCTTGACTTCTTCCTCTTCCGAGCAAATAACTCATGGCAAAGGGTTCAACACAGAAATATCTCGTGAGTTTTTTCGTAAAGAGCGTGAAAAATAGCCAGCAAAATATCGTAACGACAAAAAACTATAATTGTTCACAGTTGAGATTCAGAAAATGCGCGACGAGATCAACCAGCAAGGGGAGTTATTCCAGAAAGAAATATAGCGCATCAAGAGAGAGAACGAGATGAACCTGCATGACAAAAGGAAAGCAGAGTTGGAAATTGAAAAACTTAGAATATAACTGGAGAAGAAGAATAAAGAATCATAAATTCGGCTGTATGAAGCACTCAAGAGAAACGATCCAAATTATTATCAACAGGCACCACCACAACAGCAGCAGTAGCAACAATATCCATATCGCCCTCCACCACCTTTCAAAGATGAATAATTTGCTACTTATGAGGACTATCAACCGCCGCAAAAGGTAATGCAGCCAACTCCTCCAAAGCCAATGACAAAGAAAAAGAGATTGCAAGAATATCAAATGAGTCAAGGAAATGAGAGTTTTGGAGCGAAACCGTCATACAAAAATTTAAATGTAGAATAGTCCTAGTATTAACCTCGGAGGAGATTGCAATAAAGCGAAGTAATGACTCTCTAAGCTGATAGCAAGAAAATCCCCATTTCCATCCCCTCCAATACAAAACTGACAATGTCTAAGATATAAAATTATGGCAAGGACTCAATTTTTTATCAGCAGCCTATCAAAAATAACTACAGGGAAAGGGAACAGCCTATTCCTGAAGAAGAATAAGAACGGGTAGGTTCAAGAAAATCACAAAGACATGTTGATGAACTGGATCGGCTGGTTTAAAGTAGAGGTCACAAACAGTGGGAGATGAGTACTGTTAAGGATGATATCACCAAGGAAATCGAAGAATTACTTAAGAAAAAAGATGTCAAACCTATTCAGGGACAAGCAAGTCAGATGAGTCAGGCGGGCAGACAAATCTTATCACGCGGAGGATTACCTTACGATGGACCCAATCTTAATTCTTTAAGTAACTCTTCTGTAAATTAGACTCAAATAAAGCAAGTTTGGTTTCAAATGGCACTATGGATGTCGACCGTATTTATGAGCGCAATGAGAATCGTCTGCGATAGTTACGAGCTTTAGGAGTCTAGACGATAAACACAACCAATGACTAGGATTTAAATCGTTTAAACACTCTATTGCGAGATTATCATTGAGCGAATAAGGCAGAGAAAGCTTGCCCTTGATCCAGCTTTACCATAATTATTTACTCAATAAAATGGAATTATATCAGGATGATTAAAGCGGTCTTACTTTGAAGCTTCCACTTTGAGCCGGTCTTACTGACTATCGACTGCCTATCCTTGTCCGCACGGACACTTGCGAAGCACTTCGTAAGGATCTGTATCGTGCTTTAAGAATTTCCTTTTGTTCGCCTTTGACTTTATTGATTTGAAATTATTTGAATTTTAAGTCCAGTGAAGAAGACTCTGAAAGACTTTTGTTTTAGAGAAGCTCCTTCTTAATATTTTTTTTCTTATGACGACGTAGCATTTACACTTTAGCAATACTTGAATCGTGCAGCAGCTATTTTTAATTTTGATGTTTCTTCTCTATCTGCTGTCGTATTCTGATTGAATCTATTCGTCTTTCATGTAGGTCCTGCACCAGTTGTTTTTTCTCCTTGAGTTGACTCCTTTCCGATATTTTGCGTTCTATTTTTGCCTGGATTTGTCTTTCTATGGATCGTATTTACAACTGCATTCGCTTTTCTTTGACCATCCTGATTCTCTCCTAGTACTACTGTTTTAACCTATCAGTGTATTTCAACTTTTGTAAATCGACTTTGTTATTGCTTTCCTTGTTTGAGATCTATAATGGAGCTCCTTTTCCTTAAACTAGAAGCAACCTTTTCTTCGGGCTAAAACCATTAATACTATTACTATATTTTTCAGTGACATTCTTAACGTTGAGTCGCCACTCTGGATTTTATTGCACATTGCTGCGTACTTATCGAATGGCCTCCTCCAAATTTTGGTTGCATATTTATAGTTTATACGCTAATTTCTTCGGTTTGGCAGGAGCTGTGGGCGATTGTTGTGAAAAATAAGCATTAGAAGCTGACTCACTACTCTTTTACATCTGATAATTTTATTATCAATATAGAGAAATACTCCAATAAAGAATTCATAATGCACAATCATTTTAAGCGAGGCGGGTCATAGGTCTTTGGATTAAATCTACAATTTTCATGCGCCTTGCCCTTGGCTTGCGTATCCTTTGTGTTTTTCATTCGTTGATAAAATTGCTAATAAAATTCTACCATTGATTTTTTTTTGACACTTTTTTCCTCGCGGAAATAGGCTTCTGGAATGTGCATTTCGTTAATAATGTGATAAAGTTCGCATGGATCACCTGTCTTGACTTTGATTCTAGCAATGCAAAATTCAACACCATCTTATTTTTGGTACATCAATGTATCTCCATTGTAGACCTCCAAAAAATCGACATAGACGTATTTGTTAATGCGATACTCATAGTTTTGTTTTTAAAATAACTTTTTGAGTTCTTCTCGACCCTCCGTATTGATCACTTTTTAATTTTAAACTACTAAAGCCCTTCTTTCCTATTCAGGCTCTTTGGGAAATATTCGCCTTAGGATATTGTCGTGTATGAAATACAAAAACTTATTTTTTTCTTCAGCTTTGAACTTGATTCCATTGGCCGTCATCATTTTGTTTTTGTCCTCCTTCATTCCTACAAAAATAATGCCTCCATCTGTGTTGAGAAAACTGACTACAGTCTTTGCAAGATGATTCACAATATTCTCATTTTATAAAGGCCAACGATAGTCCTTAAATTCTTGATTGTTTGATTCTCCAAATTTCTAAGTTTGACTCTCTGACAAATATTTGAAGTGAATCTTGCAGCAAAGATTCTATTTGCTTTAGTTCTGTATGGTCTCCGTCACATCCTTCATCCAAGTGAAAGCAATTTGTTCTAAACTGGTTTTAGCGTTGGCTGCCAGCAGATAGTCACTAATAAAAATGTTGACGCTTTTCCTCCTATCGAAGTTTTATTTTATCAAGTCAATATCCCAAATCCGAATTAATAAATCTCTGATCACCTACCACTGACTCATCTATAGTTTTACTGCTGACTATTTTGATTCCTCTTCGCTCTTTTTCCTAATTTAGAACTTGGACTTGTTTTACTCAATCCATGATGATATGCGTTTGTAATCTTAAGCTTATTTCAATATTTTAGAATACACCTTATACTACGAGAAAAAGCATTGAGAGCCAACAATTATAATGGTTCCAACAAGTCTTACAGCCATATCTATCCAATTTTTATGATTTTCGTTCTACTTTAGTCGACGAACTATCTCCTCCAAGAACGGCAGTAATGCTTCTCTGGCGTGCATAGCTATGATAAAAGCAAGGGTCTGATTTTCCTACAGTAGACCATTGATGAATTGTAAAGAAAAAAAATAGTTTTCGTTACCATTGGAAGTAGGATTATTTTTGATAGATTTAATGCCTAATTCAAGTGCTGCGGGCTCAAACATTTTTTCTTTTTATGGCTTAGACATGATAAATTAAAATAATAATTGATTTATGACTTTCACAATTTGATTTGATATAAAATTCAAAAAATGCTGAACCTGATGTAGAGTTACTTCAATAACATATTTTCACAAATTAATAATTCGTTTAAAGTAGATGGAGATTTTAAAAATACTGTAGGAAGTCCTCTTTTAAAAAATGCTACAGTTGCAGCGCGGCAATATGTAGTCGAGACTGGCTTTTGTGCTCTTGTTGATATGTAAGTACATATTCAAAGACGTCATTCTGCTGCTAATGTTCTTAGTGCCCATTCCCATCCTAAATGGCATACCTGATCAAGTGTTTTCGGCTTTGGCTTAACTGAGTATGTCTCTGACATTGATAATATTGGTATTCTTACTGCTATTCTTGAGCATTTACATTTTCTCTTCTCATATTCTGGATGGAAAAATATTATTGGCGGTGCAAATAGTGATGCCTTGGCTTGATGCTCTCTCCCTATCCATTGTCATTATAACTATCAACCTGATTTTCGTCAATATTTCCAACAATATAGCTTTGGTTATCTGTAACATCATCAGCCTTATAGTGGTCACTGCCATTCAAGTGGTCTACAATATTTTTTACTTCACCAAATCGCCTCGAACTAAAAACTTCTACGATCGTCGATAGGCTAGAACAGTCATCATCTCTTCTCTGTTAACTTTATGCCTGTGTCTGTACTTAAGCATACAAGCTTCAAGTTCAGGTTTGCCATTTGGCGATAGTGAGTTGATCATATGCAGTGCCATTCATCTGTTTCTGACAGCCATAAAATTAAGTACTTGCTTTTTAAGGCAGAATAACGAATTTACATGAAGTACTACCTTAATCCGTTATCCCAAATCATATCCACTGCCTTTTACTTTCTGGAACTGAATCTAGCTATCCTTGCCGCAGTCGGAAACATCTTCGTCTCTTAGGACTTCATCTTCAATAACATAATTCCTATTCTTCTGATAATGACATTATTGGGGTACTCGTCATTGGTGGCCTTCATTTCACGTAGGAACAGCGATATGGTTCTGTCGAGTGCGGGTGAGCTCAAAAACTAAGACCAAGCCATGCTATATCTCGATTGCTTGTGCACGCTGGTGACTAAAGTGTAAAACGAGCAGGAAGATATAATTTTGATAAGTCTGAAGAAGAAACACTTACTAAAATGTCGTAATGCTAACTGCTACTGCCAAGGAAGCAAATAGTTGAAGCCATTTGTGGAATAATACGTAAAGGGTGAGTTGGTTGAAATGAATGAGATATTCCATAACTCACCCAACATTCTCATCTCGATTCTCTACTTTAAGCTTGTGATGTTTCATTATTACCCATAGATCTTGGCTCGTTTGAACTACTTCTCTGGACACTTCAATCTATCTCTTATCCAACGCTATCATAAATACTGTCTCGGACAGGAAATAAGAAGATTTATCCATAAACGTAACTATGAGATTAGTGCAATCTAATCCGAACATATGTTTAAATTAGAAGAAATACGTCTGGAGATTGAGAATATTATTAAGGGCGAGATAGAAGTTCGCAGCAAGAAGTGGAAGTATATTTCAAGAGGACTTTGCAGAGTCAGTTAACTTGAACATAACTGCAACAGGCAGCTTAAGTATATTAACCGCATAATGACGATCTACAACTAAAATAAGATCAGATTCAAAAAGAGTAAGGAGTTCAATCTCCTTCTTCTGTTCTATTTCATCAAAGTGAGTTTCCTTAACAACGGCAAGGAAATCAGAGCCAATCTCAAGTAGATATACTATGGGTACCGCGAGGACGAACTTTTTGATCTCAAGGAATTTAAGAAATTCATCTATCATAAGCGTAGTTGTGTCATCGAAACACTGGTTGACAACAAGTCGATGGGCATTATTACGGCAGCCTCACATAATATTGAAGAAATGTTTGGATTCTCCAGTAGTAAGGTGATAGGTGTATCCATAAACAATCTAATGCCTGAGTTTATGGCTGACTAGCACTAATTTATTATGAGTGACTGGGCAAAATCAGGAACCTGGCGCACAATTGGCAAACTAAAGTAGATTTACTGCATTCACAAGGAGCAATATTGCTTCTCAGCCTTGCTATATCTAAAGATCTACCTCAAGGAAAACAACATGCACTTTATAACCAATGTCTTCAAACTTAACGACAGCGATTACTTGATTCTTAATCCAACAATGAAAATTTAGGGATTGGGTCGAAAATTTTTGAAACTGCTTGGCGAACCTGCAAAACGTATGAATGTAGATGTTCTCATATAAAAACCTAAAAACAGTGAATGCATGTTCTCTAACCTATCATTTGTCGAAGAAAAGACTTATGGTAAGGTATTTATGAGTTTGCGAAACATGTAGATTGAAGTCGACCACTATCTTTAAGCTCTAAACATGAAGTTACACGAACAAGAGCGAGAATTGGTGAAGCAATAATTTCACATGAAATTAAAGGAAAGATGTGAGGAGAAGTACTTTATTGAATTTAATGTTAAAAAATATCAAATGGGGCGAATTTGGTTTTTGGTGATCACTATGGAAGAGGCTAAGAAAATAGAAAAATACTAAACCGAAACTTTCATCAACAGTCCACCTACCTACTTAAGAATGGAAGTCAGTCATAATCATATTGAAGAAATCGAATAGGACAAAAATAGCGAGGATTAGGATGATGGCAGTTAACAGCTTATCATTGACCACAACGCCAACTCAAGCATGACCAGCATCACTTAAAAAGAGAATTACCCCTTAGCAAAAACAATTGAGAAATTTACAGTCTTACTGCAGTAACCCAGTAACATTCGCGACGAACGACTTATTAAGTTTAACTGTATCATCATTTTCATGCTCATATTTCTCTCCATTATAGACTTCATCTCCTTTCTAGGTTACAGGGCTACTTTGTTTGAAATAAAGGACATTTTTTATGCTAATGGAGCAGTCAGTGATATAATGCAAACCACCGAGATAGCATACAATTAATTGTATGTACTGCAGGCCCAGCTCCGCAATGGGACACAAACTGATTTCAACTCTACCTTAAAGTCACTCAACCTCATCCAAAACTACGTCTATTCGCTCAAATAGTACAGTTTTTCTCACTTGTTGAGTGATGTGACTAGTTTGACCCAGCAACGTTTTTACTCTTACATCTACCACCCAGCCGAATGGAAGATAAACAGTCGCAATGTATAAATATAGACTTATCAGTTTTTGTAACAATTCTACTATCTCACCAGCAAAGCGATATCAGAACTTAAAACTGCTGAAAAAAGCCACACTTCATTCTCCAATTCCTCTCTGTTGATCCTTTTTGAGAATTTCCCGGAGATGCAGTCTTTGAATGATTACTTTCTGAGTAATTATCAGCAAAATTCTAACTTTTCGCACAACACTCTAAACTATCTATCAATCATATCTTTGCTGGTGTATCTGCTAGTAAGCATGACTCTAGCCTACATGATAAATCACTACTTCAAATTTAGATTCATTCAAGTTATTGACAGCTTCAATTTCTTTAGTCACATCCCCAGTCAATATTTATAGAAAATGAAGGAATACTACGCCATGCTGATGACCAACGTGGTCGAAGGCGATAAACTCAAGAATATCGACAATAAGGAAGACTAGATCTTTTCAATCGATACCTATGATCTGTTCCATAAGAATGACAATGCCAAAGCAGGTCACAATAACAAAATCAAGTTAATCAACTACGAGAATTACTATAAATGGATCTATATCTTCATTATATTGTGTTTGGTCAATGGAATTAACTATATTGCGACCTTGCAGATACGAGACTTCTTCGCCCCTTCCCAGGATGTTGTTACCCTTATTGCTGGCCTTGTTAGGGCATAAAACAAAGTTCTTGAGTGTTACTTTGATCTCAAGTCTGCCTATTATCTACAGCCCACACAAGACCTAAATCAAACTCTCTACGACACTTTGGCTAGCTCTATGAATTAAAGCGAGATTCAATGGAATGCGGTTGCTGATGAACTGACCACTATCTTCAACTCCTATGATCCAAACTATGAGCAAAACTTAGTAAATGTTCTTGTAACAAACATTTGTAATCTAACTGCTCCAGAACTAACCCCATTCTAAAATGATAAGTGCGTCAACAACATATCTCTTAACATTTTGGATGGAGGTATCCTTGTAGCTATGAATTTCTTTCAGCGGAGTGTGCGTAATGCGATGTAAGATCTAAAGATGCAGTATGTGACACATACAAAATTAACATACGCTGGCGATTATTTCCAACAATTAGATTTTGTGTAACTAGACAAGATGCTGTTCTATATGTTTAAAATATTTCAATTAACGCAAGGAGTGGCTTTTACGTCTTACGACAATGCCATCTACCTCATAACCAACAATTACTTGCAGATAACCTTGGGAATTACTGCCTTTTTCGTAATAGTGTTACTTTTATGGATAAAAACGATTCCACAGCAGAAGGAACAACTTTCTCTTCTGTACGGACACCTGTTACTGGTGCCTTTCATGATCCTGAGAGCCAATAATCGCATAGCTAGCAATTTAAAAGAAGCGATTGAGTATTCCGATTCATGATATTTACTACTTGCCTCATAGTTAAATAATGACAGGATCGCAATTAAAGCATGTTTATATTTTTAATCACTATATTTGCCTTATTGTGTTTTTCATAAGATAAATGTCAGTTGCCATGAATTATAATCCCTACAATGATTTTCAAAGAGAGACTAGTTCATTTTCTTTAAGAATCTTCAGAAAAACTTAAGCTCACCTATCAATCGACACTCCAGTCCATACAGATCATCAATGTCATCGACACTCTTCATCGTATTGACATTAACAAAGCCATTGCCAAACAGTGGACCAAAGGAAAATGCTTTGCACTAGCCTTGCTTCGACTTTGCTGCAAATTGTTTGAAGTAAGAAGCATACATATGAGAGAGTTTGTTAAACTCATCGAGAAAAGATATCAGGATTTCGCCGTCGAGGATTTAGAGAGATAATCACTTCATGCTTAGGGGAGAGGAGAAACAGAAATAAGTTGCGATTAAATTGAAGAAGAAATTACATAATTTGAAATGAGAATTGTACTGTGGTTGAGGTGGAAAGTATCAATGCCTTTACTTTATGACGACGTAATAATGATTGCTTACGCATGGGACAATTTCACTTTGGCGTTGTCTAACTTTCCTCTGATTTTTGAGGCAATGCCTGCTTCCCCCTCCTCTCTCTAAAACCATAATTACCTGGTAAACAGCATTCGAATATGTCTGTATAACTTTAACCACCTCATCAAAAACACGAGCGTATAAAACCTATCCCATAAGATACATAAAATTGCGATTGGTATCTTCATCACAGCTATAAGTACATGTATAGCTATTCAGAGTTTCTGATGAAGGAAAAGCTAAAACAAAATAAATATGCATTAAATCCTAAAATATCGATTAATTTTATATTAGAGGATTTTCTGAGGAAACAGTATCAGGTGATTCTTTAAAACATGGAATAAGAGATCAAGAAAGTATTGGAGGTCCTGAACAGCTACAAGCTATTTAAATAAAAATCAAAGGGTAAGCGAGATCCTAAACTGAAAGATGACCTAAAGAAAAAGTATAACAAAGATTCCAAAAAACAGTCAGAAGACAAGGAAAACATCATGTATTACGTCAACAGAGCGAGAAGCAAAAGTAAACAGCACATACAACTAAATGAAGGCCATGGGCGCTAGCAACAAAGCAGAAGTAAGAGCAGGAAGGATAAAACAAAGGACAGTAAAGACAACATCAAGCTAACTAAAAAAAAAGAAGTTAAGAAAAAGTTTCAAAGCCATAAAAACAAAAGCAATAGTGCAAAATCCATAGCCAGCAAAAATATTAGTCTCGTCAAGAGGGAAAAATCAAGTGATGAGATAGAGTCAAAGAAAGAAAAGAAATTAATAAAATGCAACATGAGTAATGCAAGTAAGCATGTCGAAAAAAGTCATCTACCTTCAAAGATAACTGCTCCTGCGGTATAAAATTATTTGACAATGAAATCAGCGTATTGGCTACATTCTACAACCCTGGCAAAAACAGATAAAAAGTCCACCAATTCTTCCATCCGCATGAAGATTCGCTGATCCGTAGCCGTGGTCGATAGATCTAGTTTGATTTTCTTTTTTCATATTACAGATTGCTAGGCTGAGATAATTAGTTTTGGACTATCGCCAAATCTATCACAAAAATTGTCATAATATGGTTTTGTTTTGGCATGGATAATTTATTAAAGATGAGGGCGATTATATTAAATTTGAATCGATGCGGAACACCCTTCCCCTAACTTCCCTGCCTCTACAGGCAATACTTACGCTCGAGCAATACTACCACATCGTCTTGGTGATTTTCACCTTCTTCATGGTGCTGTTTAAAACATACAACCTACCATATACTGGTGCTATGTCAGCACAGGAAGGCATCATTCTTCTCATCTTTGCCATATACATGCCCATTCGTATCAAATTCGGAATCGGCGCAAACAAGGTAGTTTTCCATTCAGTTAGACGGAAAGTTCTTCAGGGATGGCGCTGTTCATGGTCTTGACGATGCTGGGGTTAGTGTTCGGGATTTACTACATCTTTCTCCAGTATTTCGTCTTGTTAATCGAGATCCTACTGTTCGCGGGTCTAATAATTTGCCACAGTCTCTAGCTTGTGATAGGTTTCTTTGCCTGTTGGCAATTTCAAAGTTACGAAAAGCAGCAGTGATTGATTGGATAAGATGGTATATTTTGCTATCAGGAAGCATCAGCATTAATTCTTTTACTGTTCATTGCTGGCTAACAACCAGTAACAAGATTAATTATATATATATATATAAGTAAGCATGCCTGCTGATTCACTTTGCATTAAACATAACAGGGACTTGTCTATCTACGATCTCACCCTCCATTAACTCATCTGCGAAAGATGTGCACTCTTCGAGGACAGGTATCGACTACACCATTTTATTGAGCACAACTCTTTGGCTGACTTTGCATCTAGCCTTTCCTTTAAATTTGCAACATAATTTAAGTAATTAGGACTTACCAATAACTCTTCAACTATAGACTGGAGATACCTTCAATCAATCTCCGAAAAAACCTTTACTGAGCATAGAATCCGAATTAACAATGCATTCGATGACAAAATCCTAAAGCTCGAAGAATAACGAAAAATGAAGCTTCTATCAACTCAGCAAAGTATTTCTAAAATAGTATTCGAGTGCAAGTAAACAATATGTACCCTTTTATCTTCACGTTTAACTGAATTGTCATAAACAAAGGTCAAGCTTGAGTCTTATTCAGCTCAAGATAAATTCTAGTAAATTTGTAAACTAATGAGTGACGACAAGACGTCCAGAAGCATGGAATACATTTAAAAATAATTGGCTATGATGAAGATTGAATTGCAGCAGAAATTTAATGAGGTCAACCTCGAGTAATCCCTGCCTACTCTCTTTCATAAAAAATCATCAAAGGAAGAGAATTTGATTAATATCAGCGAAGAGTTAATAGGAAGTCTGGAGCTTACTTTAGATTCCAAGGAGGAAAAGAGTTCAAACTACATGTCCAACTGTAAAACAGAGAGAAGCCAAAATATATTTTCTAGTTAAGAGCTGCCCATTCCTATTACGAGATCTTTCAAGGTAGAAACTGTTTCTGAGAGCATTAAAAAGGTAAACAGCAAGTTCTAAATTAAAAATATTGTGATTAAAAATAATGTGAAGCAGGTCAATCTACGGCAGTTAACCTTGAATGACAAATAAGCCATCGAAGCTATTAAGATATGCAGTTTCAGCAATTTTGTTACTAAGATCGATTTGAGTTGTAATGATCTCACTCATAGATTTATTACGCAGCTCAAGCGAGATAAACCTAAAAGTAGATACCTTAAAACAATCATAGTCAAAGGCATCAAATTGATAGATCAGCGGGCACTAAAAAAATAGGGAATAGATTTTGATACCGCAAAAGAGGGAGGAAAAATACAGATTGGCGATATAATACTCTAATACTGATTTATATTTTTTTTGATTAACCTATTTCAAATTGCAATGAATCAGTATCATTATTGATATACTATTATATACTATGTGCCAATTCCTATGCTTTGATTGCTGGTGGTTCAATTGCTGTGGAGTTCTTTGCGGAGGCTTGCACCATGCTATTTGTATCTGCTCCTACTGGGTGTGCAAACCCCCTGCGCTAGCCAACATTGACCCTGAGTGCTGCCATATTTGTGCTATGGATGGATGGGGAGGTAATTGTTTCTGCTGGGGAAACATTTGCTGTGCCCCAAAAGCAGTAAAGGACTGGAGCCATATTATGAGTTCCGGAGTAGGAGGTCAAAATGTAAACAATTATGCTCCGTGATTTGCATATGATCATATAATCATTTATGAGATTGGATAATTAGGACAAAGCTTGCAAAAATGATCACTTTTTGATTTAGGGAAGAAAAATAGCCCTAATTCAATCCAATGCAATAATTATAAACCCTTCGACACCTCATTCCAATTGTGGTAAATGTAAACTATAAACTATAAAATTGAGTATACATAATTTAGCCTTTATTTAATCCTGTTGAGCTAAATACAAAAGAAATAATATTTCGCCCTTTTAAATGCTAAAAAATATTTAATGTCATTTGGTTCCTCTTAGTGAGTTCAAGTTTGACTTCAAATCCGTGATTAAATTATACTACCTTTCGGCGATAAGCAATAAAATATAGAACAATATAGTTGATTATAGATGATTGAGCTATCCTACGACAAGAGGAAAGATACTGTTAGCACCCTATCTCCTCCCAAATATTGTATTTATTAAAAAAAAACTATAAGATTAATCGCAATAATTTCTGAGAGAAGGGCTTCGTCATAGCATATAAAGGGATTATGAAAATATCATTACCGAAAGGCGTTATTCACAATTGTATATCATAAAGGAATTAAAAAAAATGTAGAAGTGGAAGGAGGGCAATGATAAAGATAAGGAACTGGTTATTCTATCTCGCTTTGCCAAGGAGTTAAACTCCAAATAATTTTTTTTGTTAGCCCGCAATAAACCGGTATTATGTCGTAAATTATTATTTATTTATCATTAGATATTAGATATGTGCCAATTTCTATGCTGTGATTGTTGGTGGTTCAATTGCTGTGGAGTTCTTTGCGGAGGCCTGCACCATGGTATTTGTATCTGCTCCTACTGGTTGTGCAAACCTCCTGCACTGGAGAACCTCGATCGTGATTGCTGCCATATTTGCGCTTTTGATGGATGGGGAGGCAACTGTTTCTGCTGGGGAAATGTTTGTTGCGCTTCACAAGCAGTAAAAGACTGGAGCAAGATTGTGACTTCCGGAATCGCACCCCAAAATATTGGAAGCCCAGCCAATTATGGCCCCTGATTTGCATATCATGATCATATCACTTGAGAGACTTGATATTTGGCAAAAGCTGGCAAAATGAACATTTTGATTTGTTATATTGTGTGAGAATGGTTGTCCATTGAATCCAAAAAGTAATTATAAAACTCTTTGATATTTTTGTTTGTAATTTAAATAAAATTGACCACTAATTTTGTTATAAAGTAAAATTCAGCTTTATTTAAACATAAACATTAACAGAAGCATTACTTTATTATTAAGCACATAAATTTACATCATATCAACAGACTATTCTTGGTTTATTAAAGTTCGGCTTAGAATATTGGATTAAATGGTTTTACCTTTCCACTGCTTCGAAAAAAACCTAGAACAATATAATTTATTATAGGTGATTCAGGTGAGGGATGCTGCGAATAAGCTCACCCTCCAAGAGCAAGAGAGTGCACACAAACTCAGAAAACCACTTACCATCTTCAGGTAGCGGATACTTTCGTATCCATCGAGCTAGATTAAATACCCTTCAAGATGAGAGAGAATTTTCTGATCGGAAGTGTTCTTTATCCGCCCAAAAAGGAAAACTATTATTGGTGCCCCTATCTCCTCCCAAATATTGTATTTGCTACAAGAAGTAGATGAGACTAAATTAGTCCTTTCGTCCGAGGCATGGTCTGTATATAGCGCAAGTTAACACAGATACAAACGAGGGTGGAAACCTAACCATATTGTATAATTTAATGGTCTCATCAGAGTAGTACTAATAAGGTGCTTTTTTCAGCTTATGGCTAAGCATCACAGTTTGAACAATCTACGAGTGAGGATAAATCGCTATCTGCTTCGAGATTAGCATCACAGAGTTGGATTGTCATTGAAGGAACTGTAAAAACTGAAGTTCTTAGAGAAGGGAAAGAATATTAATGGTCCTGTTTTGGCAGAAAGTATTAATAACTCGATTCAGATACAGTTATCCTATTTAAGGATTTGATTAGAAGTTGTATCCTCATAAACTCAGAGTAAATTCTATAATACTCTGTCATATCTTTGGGAAAGACCATTCAAGTATTGCAGTCAGCTGGGGAAAAATAACTTCCTAAAGTACTACAGCTGGAAACCTTTGAATAAGGAAGTGCATCCGTTCAGACGTTCGCCAACCACGCCAATCAATGGCTTAAAAATGACAAATTTAACAGCAGCAGTGTAACTGCTAATTTTTAGTTCTATTCAACTCCAAACCAACTCGGATAAATTGTCGCTGATATGTTGTAAACCTATCCCCAGTTCGAGTAGTTACTCGAAAGCAAAGAAATCACGACCGTGCTGCGATATCAAGTCGGCTATCAGTTCTATTAGGATAGAGTTAAACGATTCATTAATGAAAGACCACATAATCCTCATCATTTGGTCCTTAGCTTTAGAGGCAAATATAACTTTGGAGTGGTGAGTTATCACAAAATTAGCATGAATATAGTCGCATTATACGACTGCAAGTTCAGCATGGCGGAAGTTGACATAAATCGAGTGGAGAATTGGCTGGCGGGCGCATCTAAAATTGGGCTGAGCGAGGGCAGTCAAAGTAAACTGATGCCTTTGCTCAGGCTGCTGGAGTGACACTGTTTTCTCACTCTCTTGATTTGATATACTGATAGTTTAAAGTTCTTGTGGTGTTTGCAGATTATTAAAGTTGTAGATTAGAAATAACCATATATATGGACGGTTAGAAACTCAGCCCGAAGACAAAGTAGGAGGAAAACCCTCACGAATAAATTTTCTCCAATTCTACAAGTTTAATTGCAACAAGTTTCTTGGGAAGAAGAGGCTTCGGTATCGTCTATAGGGTATTAGGAAAATACCATCATCGAAGGGTGATGTCTTAATTTCGTCACCATATAGAAATTCAAAAAATCGTAGAAATAGAAGGAAGATAATGACAAAGATAGATATAGTTATACTTTCCCACTATAATAAGGAGTTAGACCCTATTTTTAATTTACCCGCAATTAGCCGGTATTATTAGCTGGTAAATTATTATTTATTTATCATTAAATACATAACATATGTGTCAATGTGTCTGTTTTGATTGTTGGTGGATCAATTGCTGTGGAGTTCTTTGCGGAGGCCTTCACTAAGCTCTTTGCATCTGTTCCTTCTGGTTATTGAAACCTCTTGAGATGGAGAGACTTGATCCTGAGTGTTGCCATATTGGTGATTGGGTTGGATATGGAGGCAACTGCTTCTGCTATGGATCTGTCTGCTGCGCACCAAAAGCAATAAAGGATTGGAGCAATAATATGAGTTCCGGGAAAATATGAGATCATCCTGATTTGCATATCATCAATCATATCATTTATGAACTGGATAGTTAGCACAAGTATTCCAAAAAAGGACCATGTTTGGATTCATGGGTCGAAGACTGCCATCATTAAATCTAATAAATAATGATAAAACTCTTTGCTATTCTTCATTTTTAATTTGGGCAAAATAAAAGTATAACTTAAAATTAAGTCTATTTGAGTCTTTATTTAAATTTACTTGCCTAAAATTGAAAGAAGCAAAATTTGACATTTTTCAACACATGATATCAACAGAGAGTTCTTGGTTTGCCACAGTTTAACCGTCAGTATTGGATGAAATGGCTTTACCTTCGATTGATTGGAAACATACCTAAAACAATATAATTTATTATAGGTGATTCAGGTGAGGGGTGCTGCGAATAAACTCACCCTCCAAGAGCAAGAGAGTGCACACAAACTCAGAAAACCACTTACCATATTCAGGCCGCTGATAATGTCGTATCTATTGAGCTAGATTAAATATTATCCTATTTAAGGATTTGATTTGAAGTTGTATCATCATAAACTCAGAGTAATTTCTATAATACTCTTTCATCTTTTTGGTCCTTTGCTTTAGAGGCAAATATAACTTTGGAGTGGTGAGTTATCACAAAATTAGCATGAATATAGTCGCATTATACGACTGCAAGTTCAGCATGGCGGAAGTTGACATAAATCGAGTGGAGAATTGGCTGGC
>Ga0302280_1001189_pt1 | contig 21938 bp, 38 predicted proteins | sample III_Fen_E1_1_FD_198771 | JGI IMG/M metagenome (GOLD analysis project Ga0302280, IMG submission 198771) | Peat permafrost microbial communities from Stordalen Mire near Abisko, Sweden - III_Fen_E1_1 | ecosystem: Environmental > Terrestrial > Soil > Wetlands > Permafrost | place: Sweden: Abisko... | reverse complement strand
TTAGCGGTAATGGGTGCTTGATTGCCTTGTATGCCTATAGTAGCTTTGGTTATATTAGCAGAAATAAGATTTTTTATCTGGATATTGGCATCTTTCAGTTTTTTTGACAACGAATCTATCGCTCCTTTGTCCTGCGCTAAATATGCCTTTAGTGTTGATTCATTGGTTTGGGTAACATTTATTTCAGCCTCTTGAACGTGGTCTTTAGCCGTAAAATAACGGATGGTATCCGACTTCATGGCATTTAAAGAAATAAGACTTCCGTTATCGGCCTTTACGTCATCATATTTATTCCATATAAACCATAAAAGAAAAGCAAATATTCCAGCTAATATCCAAGGGAATACCCAAGGAAAGTATGTTTTTAAAGATGTCATTTTATTTCAATTAGTTCTTTTGTTGTGTCTTTAAGTTCATGAGTGCAATCCGAGCAGTATTGAATGGTACCGTTAATTATGTGGAAGTGGCAGACGTACAGTTTTTGTTCTTTATCGTTATATCCTGACACCCGGATGCTTGGTGAGAAAGTAGGGTTATTTGTGTCGTTATTAAAACTCCACTTTACATCCCCGTCAGTCCAGATATGATGGTTCATATCGCAGGCAGGGCAATATACCGCCCAAATACCTTTACTTATTTCCCTTACTTTTGCCATGATTACAAATATCTGCAAAAAATTAACAATAAGCCTATTTAGCCATCTTAACTATCGCTCTTTGGCTTTTTTGTTGCCACATACCCTACAATACCTAATATAGCGCATAGCGTAGAGCCTAACCCCCAAATTATATCCACATCATTTACGCCAGAGCCAGGCGAATCCCTATTAACAGCCTTGTAAACTGCATACGCCAATAAACTGAACACCCCGAAAGCGGTAAGCCTTTTGGATGAGGTTTTGCCATCCTCTTCAAATGCAACTTTCCACCAAAGTATTAATTTAATAGCATATATTTTTATGTTTTTTACTGATACAACACCCCTTATGAAAATCAAAACAGCACCAACACACCATAAGGCTGGAAGTATTAAGGTTTCATGTTCTTTTAAAAACGCGATTATTTTTGCCGGCTCGAACATTAGAATATGGGGATATTAGGTGTTGGTGTTTCTGGAGGCGGATTAATGTATGTTATTTCAGGTTGTAGTACGACATCAGGAATGAAATTAGTATCTACATTACCTGTTACCCCGTTTACGATTCCTGATTGGGAGTTCTGCCAGCACCAGTACTTATCCCATCCGTTTGGTATTTTAGGCGATGCAACACCGTATTCAGCTATCCACAATTTTATATCGCCAAGGCTATGCCATGCCGGTAGGTTTTCATTCAAGAAAGACGGATTTGAATACAAGGCCACATTTGTATATCCTAAATCAGATAGTGTCTTAAAGAATGTATTTATATACAATAAAACCTGTTCCTGCGTATTTGAAGAAGACTTGGTTTCAATATCAGCAACTATAGGTAGCGTAAGTAAATTAGAAACCGATTTTAGTGCGCTATCAAAATAATTAGCTTCAGATATTGCGTCACTGACAATATCAGGAGTGCTTCCTATAATACAAAAATGATATGCGCCTACTTTGAGCCCCGATATATTTGCGTTGGTTACATTATTCCTGAAATTATGATCCGTAACGCCTGCCCCTTGTGTTGCTTTAACGATGACAAAGGAATATCCGGAGGCGGCTACTTTGGCCCAGTCTATATCTCCCTGGTATGACGATACATCTATTCCTTTCATGGCTTATGGGGCAAGTTTTCAACGATATTCATTATCTCGATGGCTTTGTCAGTTATCCAGGCTATAAAAGCAATTCCGCCAACGGCCACCGTGCTGGCTATACTAAGAGTCCACTTAAGCCTAAGCGCCGTCTTTCCAGAGTTTACAGATATTGTTTCTATTTTTTTCTGAATATCTTTTTCTATTTCACTAACATCTGTTTTTTTAGCGAAGTCATTAGTGAAGTTATTTAACCTGCTTTCCACTAGACCTATCCGCCCATTTAATTCACTTTGCTTGCTAACAATACCGGTGAGGTCTAGTTGCTTATCTCCAAAAATAGCCTGGGTTAATTGCCCCAAAATTTTACTTATCTCCTTTAGTGAGTTAACGGTCTCGGAATGATTGTCGCGTATGGCCCGTAACTCATTTGCATATGTATCCTGTGCGCTGCCCCATTTTAATCCCCACTCAAGAACTATGTCCTCTAAAACGCTGGCATTATCCAGCAGGTATTGATCTCGCTCACTGGCCGATAACTTATCAAACATTTCTTTTGACAAAAAAGTTCTTTTGCTCTTGGTCGTCTCCTCTGTCGTCATTATTCTTTAACTAATGGGTTTAAAAATATAAAAACACTAGCGGGTATCGTGGAATTTCTGGCGGCCAAAAGTTTATCAATACCCCTTAACTCTTCTTGTGTGAAATCAAAAAATATTTCGTATCCTTTTGCATCCAAAATTTCTTTCTCGGCCTTGAAAAGTTTTTCAGATTCAATGTCGTTATAGACAAAATCCTGCAATCCATCTGCGAATACGTTCATAAGGGACATCCCGTTCTCTCCTTTTTGAACATATTTATCCACAATAACCTTTAGCCCTGCGTTGTAATCACCTGCGATTTTTTTTACACAATAAAAAACCCCCGTTATTTTAATTTTAAAATCAAAATCAGGGATTGGGAGTTCCCCTAATATATTTATAGCCTTAGCTATGTCTTGTAGTTCAGATATTTTTACTTCCATTTCTATGATTCTATTTTACTGCCCCGATACCCATTGAACATTACCCATAACTGCATTTATTTGAGGGGCAGGGACATGAGTACTTGGTGTAGCAATACCCGTTAAAGTTAAAAAATTATTACTGGCTAAATTTAATGCTGCGGAATTTGTGTATGATATTAAAACATAATCCCCCGATATATCGCCGCCGCCTGGGGCTACAATAGGTGTCGCGACATACGTTATTTTTAATAATGCAGAAGTAACTAATGTAGCTGTAAGTGTAATCGTAAAAACTCCACTTATAGTTATCCCACCTATACCATTTGTTATAGACGCATCACCCGTGCCCCCAAATGAAGAGCCTGTTACTCCGAAATATAGGTTGGCAATTGCGGAAAAGTAATAACCCTCTAAGAGGTTTATATTCCCCGCAAAATTATTGATAACATAACCGGAAATAAATGTATTATTACGAACTCTTCCATTGCCGGAATCTCCAATATACACAATGGGGTTTACGCCACTGCCACTTGCCACGCCTTGAGGGGTAAGCAATGTTGCGGATGTGGCAGCACCGCCATCACCTGTATTGCCAGGCACGGTGCCTTGCCCTGAAAACTCATTTATGACATGACTGTTTACGACCCTAATGCACTGATTACCTGTATCAGCAATATATACATTACCATTTGTATCGGCACACACGTCCTGCGGCCCGTTTAAAAAACAAAGAACCCCTACAGCCGAACCTCCGTTACCTCCAAAACCAGAAGCGCCGTTGCCCTGCCCTGCAAAATTATTTATGTTCCCCCCGCTCACATAACGGATGCGATTATTACCTGTATCAGCTATATAGACATTACCGCTACTATCTGTTCCCACACCTTGTGGGGCATTCAATGTGGCGGATGTGGCAGCACCACCATCACCTGTATTGCCAGACACGGTGCCTTGCCCTGCGAAAGTATTTATTACATTGCTTGTGTTAACGATGCGGATACAATCATTTTTAGTGTCAGCGATATATAGATTACCTGTACTGTCTGTGGCAACACCGTTAGGGTTAGCTAATTCGGCGGACGTAGCAGGGCCTGTATCACCGCTAAAACCAGAGGTTCCGTTCCCGGCAAATGTAGCTATTACACCTGTGCTTATCGTAACAGCGCGGATAACATTATTACTGGAATCAGCAATATATAATATTGTGCCAGCCGGGTTTAAGCAAACGTCTTCCGGGGCATTTAATTGAGCATTGATAGCTAAATTACCATCACCCGAATATCCCGCTGTGTCTTTTCCGGCAAAAGTTGTTATTATACCAGTTCCAATATTCACAAAACGAATCCTGTTATTTCCGGTATCTGCTATATAAACATTACCGCTTGCATCAACTACAAGACCAGAAGGGGTCGATAAGAGCGAGTTAACGGCCAGCATATTATCGCTATTACTATTTACGGTATATTCCGCAACCAGTGAATCTCCGACATTAACTAATGTATTACCCCATATCTTTGAGGAGTACAAGGCTGTTTCTGGTGATGTTGCCGTTTGGAGCGAGGTGTACGAGTATAATGTTCCACCCGCTTGCGCTAATTGATTAAGTTGTGTTCCTGCGGAAATTTGTAAATACCCCGACCCTGGTGTTGCGGTAACGCCTCTACCTATTGCCACTTTTTGAGAGACTCCACTCGCCCATAATACGGTGTTTACTATTGTTTGTCCTCCCGTGGCCATTATAACAGGCCCATTTGTACCGTAATTTAATAGAACTAGCCCATTCGGAGCGTTACATCCAATATGCCCGCTTCTTGGCATATTCAACCCGCTAGTGGTAAAGCCACTACTAAACAAATCAACATTTATGACATCGCCTGAATTATTTACGGCTGTATAACCAACCATCGCAGCAGCACCTGGACTGCTATTCTTTATTTGTACAAAATAGGGTGTGTTTACAACCCCCGCAATATCTAAAACCTGTGTGGGTGCAACACCGGTGCCTATGGAGAGTCCAAATTGGTTGGTATAAACAGTAGTTGCATATTGGAATAAATTGCTTCCGCCTATGGTTGTGGTTCCAGTCCAAAAGGTTATTTGCGGTGACGCTCCTGAACCACTAACGCCTCCACCGCCTCCACCTGAACTACCACCCTGAAAACCAAAATTGTTTGTTCCTGCCATAGTTTAAAAATATGCTACCAATTGTACCGATCCAGAGGTGGCATCCACCGTAACCAAACTAATCGGATTCTCTTCACCTCCTATTGTTAGATTTTGATTTGTCGTGCTTAACTGTATTGGCCCCGATGGCAGGCTTAGCCTCCCAATTTGCTGCCCTCCCGTTACGTTAACAGTACCGCTAAGGCAATTTAATGCCAATATCTTAATATTATCAGCAACCGTAAATGTTAGTGATTGCGATGTAAGGACATAAGTCCATATAGGCGTATTAAGAAGTGGCGGAGTCGTCATGATTTTATAAATATTTTGTTAGGTCTACTGTGTTGTCTAAATATTTTATCGCCGGAGGATTGAATGTTATATTAATACAGAAATCGCTAAGTTTCTGGTTGTATATTTTGGCTTCCTCCTTGAATGTGTTTATGAGTTTGCTATTTACAAGTATAGAAGTAACCGGGTCTAATCCGAACATCTGGGACACATTTTCACTCCCGAGTAACTTATCACCATCATAACTTGCAAATGCGATATTAAACATCAGTAACGCATTTTTATCTCTTGTTATTCTTACGGTTACAGGTTTTCCGTATTTTTTTTGTAATATCTCTGATGCCTTATTCAGGACATCTGTAATTTGTTGTTGTTCCATGCGCGCAAAGATACACTACATCCTTTCATTTTGTGTTGAAAAATTAACACTTAGTACCGCTACCGCCACCTGCTTGTATCTGCTGTAAAGTAACTTGGTCGCTAAATGTTAAATCATTAACACTTATGGCACCTGAACTTATTGACACAGTACCTTGCACCCCTATAACTATCTCTCCGTTAGTATTAATAATAGAACTCAGTAAAGCACTTCCAGATTTCAATAACGTGTTGGGGTTAAAATTAACATCTAAATCCACGGTGGTTAATGATTGAGACGTTACCGTCTGCGCAATAGTTTTTGTAATGCTCGTAATATATTGCCCATTCACATAAACCTGTATGTCCGCACTATTTATAGTTATGGAAATAGCGCTAATATTTTTTATTCCAAGAAGAATGGTTACATCTATCTCCTCGGTGTTTATGGTATTTATTATCCCGCCGGTAATAAAATAACATACGTTTTTTAGTTTATTAAACTGCTGAAAAGCATATACCCCCAAGGCAATAAGGCCTAACGCAACAACAGTAAAAATACTGTGTTCTATTAACTTCTTATTATCTACTGCTACTACTGCCATTATTTGTGAAAATTACCTTTACGCGCCTACAAGTTTTTTGTGATGAGCGGCTTCTAAAAGAACAAAAACCAGCCCTATTATACCAACGCCTGCAATAACTAATCCGATTATGTTTTTAGATGCAAAGATTTCTACCGCTTGAACATCGGCAAAAACAGTCCCTGGCATCCTATTTTGAAGAACAGCCGCAATATCACCTACCGTTATTTGTCCATTACCTTCCGTATCAAATACAGGATTCTCCTGGGCTATAATACCTGGGCTCAAACTTGAAGTCTGTAAAACCCATGAATCATCCTGCCCAATTGCCGCTGGGAAAAATACGCTCAAATACGTATTCACTAAATTGCTTGTAGCCTCCGGATGTGACTTTAAAACCTGCTCGTAATAGGCCTGAACATATTGCAACTGCTCTATGCCAGACATTTGAGCCAAAGCCGCTGTAGACGTACCGAGACCTTGCGCTGTGGCCGGCATCCATTGAATAAGCCCGGTAGCGCCTGTAGTTTTGTTAACCGCTTGAGGGTTTACACCACTCTCCAGGTTAAACACGAACATTAAGTTATTCGGATCGGCTCCTATGGCGTTTGCAACAGTCACTACAGCATCCGAAAACGCTTGCGGATCATCCGATCCCTGAAAGTTGTTTAGAAATATCAAATCAGCCATTGGTGAATTGCCTTTTTACGAAAATAAAATATCATGTCTCTTTACCGAGACCGCCCTACGAGCAAACTGCTGCGACGTAGGGCTTCAATCTGCATGAGCGGCTTCCGCCCATACGTCACTTAGGCAGTTGGAGCCGTAGTAGTTACTGGAGGAGTAACAGTAGCTGAGAACCAATTACCTGATACTGAGTGATTATAAAATGCCCAGCCTGCAAATCCACCAACCAAGGCGATTGCCACTGTATATTTATGACCTTTTTTTACGAGATAGTGGCCGATTGCCGCTCCTCCTACGAGCCCGATTGCCGGGTACAATAACATCTGTGTGTTCATTGATTTTTTTTGTTTTTGTTTGTTAATTAATTAGAGAACTTCTTTAGTATTTTATTCTGGTGCATCAATATTATTTAATGCATACTGTATTTGCGATGGTGTCATTGCATTTACACCTGTAAATGTTTTATAATGATCTATTAGTGATGTAGCCTGATCTGATGTCATTCCTGTTGGATAAGTGTATCCAACACCACCTACAACTACTTCGCCACCCTGATGCGATGGTAGTGGGTCTTTAATGGGTGTGGTGGTATTATTTGTAGTTGCAGGAGGCGTGGACGCAGCCTGTCCTCTACTTTTCCCTAAGTAGTAACCTATAATACCGAATATTGCGGCTGTTGCGATTAATTTCGTTGTGTCATCCATAATTTTAAAAAATTGGTAGCCCGTATGTAGCCACTATGTTTGCATCCGATATAGCATCTGAACCGTTTAAATAGTAATCATATATAGCACCAATGTCGCTATCAGGCATAGAATCCAACTCATCATTGAATTGACTTAAGTAAGATTCATTTCCAGAAAAATACTCTTGTAAAGCCGCAACCTGGTCGTCAACATTAGTGGAGTCAGAAACAACCGTTACCGATGTTTCTTGTTTCTTAGTCCCCATAATTTCTTGGAATATACTAGTCTTTGAGGCGTAGTATCCCAAAGCAAATGCAGCAACCCCGATGAATAATACTTTTGAATTTTCCATTATTATGCTGTAGCGTTAGGTTTTACGTCAGAGACCAGTCCAGTGGTGGGGTCTGTGACTTCTGTATAGTCAGGGGCTGTAATCTCATCAAAATCAGCAAGAGATACTGGAACTGTAAAACCTGCGGTAGACACAGCGGCATTTGTAGCCGCTCCAAATAACCCATCAACAGCAATGCTAACTCCCTGGTATTGGTTGAGTCCTTGTTGAAGCGCTTTTACGAGGTCGCCTGTCGCTCCGTATTGAATTGGAAAAGAAGCAGCAGCCTGCGCTGGCGTAGGAGGAGCTATTGGTGTTGGCGCGGGTTTTGTTTTTGGTGGCGTCTTTGGCCTGGTAGCCACATAAATAACAACCCCAGCCACAACGACCACCGTTATAACTACCCCTATTATTATACCTGTATTTGAATTTGCCATGATTTATTTGTTACAAGCCACTTCCTTTAGGTTGGGGTGGTTGACGATTAAATATAAGATTGTCCTGGTTGGCCACCACCTAACATGATAGCATTAATTGATTCTGCGGCACTTATCTGGGCTGTTGTGGCATTAGGATCCAAAAGAACAGCACTTGCTTGAGATGCTGTTGTAGGAATATCCCCATTAGCCTCGCTCCATGCCGCGCTGGATGTGTCTGTATTGCTTGCATTTGGAGGGGCTATGATTTCGCTATAGTCCGATTGAGACACAGGGGACTTAAATCCAGCTACACCTAAAGCGGTTAAGGTCTGCGCGTCAAAAGTTCCTGTAATAGATATATTTACGTTGTCGTATTGTGCTAGGCCGGACTGAAGGTTCTTAATAATTTGCCCAGATGTTCCGTATTGGATAGGGAAAGTGGAAGCGGTTGGTGCCGTAGGCACAATAGGTTGTGGTGGTGGTTTTGACTTAGATTTAGATTTATTGCTTTCTATGTAATAAATAACCCCGCCTATAATGACAACGCCCGCCAATACGGCCCAGATAATCCATCCATGTTTATGTGGTGCTTCCATTTATCTTCTTGCTTTTATTTGTGAAACCTGTTTACAGGTAATGGCTGTTGTGATGCCGTGGCTGAATGCATTGGATTTGGATACCCCGTAGGTGTTGGGGGTGGCGCTTGGACGCCCATAGACTTAAACCTGTTTACAGGTAATGGCTGTTGTGATGCCGTGGCTGAATGCCTTGCATTTGTGTGCCCTGTGTTTGTTGGGGGTCTTCGTGGTGCCTGGACACCCATAGACTTAAACCTGTTTACAGGTAATGGCTGCTGTGATGACGTAGCCTCCTGCATTGGGTTTGGATACCCCGTAGGTGTTACATAAGTCTGTTGCACACTATCAATAGGTACTGCGGCCACAACAGGTAAGGCATCGGTATATAGGTTTGATGGATATGAGCCGCCGCCAGATCCTGCACCGCCGGCAAAATCTTGAGGCGCAGTGGCTTGTGCTGCTGCTTGGGACGCCAGCAATGCTGCATCCGCTTGACTGCCGAAATAATATCCTATACATCCGGAAAGAATACCGCCTATCAAGGCGCCAGCGATGTGTTTTTCTAATCCAAATAATTTATCTGTTTTTATAAGAGCACCTCCAGCGTAATAACCAATACCTCCACCGGCTAATAATCCTATCCCTGTATATTCAATTGTATATGTCATGATTTTAAGTATTTACGTTGTTTAGGATATTATTGTAGTCATTAATATCGATAGTGTTTTCATCTATCTGGGCTGTTGATTCAGTATAGGTTGTACATTTTAAAAAATTGTAATAATGTTTACATAAGAACAACATTGTAGCGTCATCCATTACCCCTGTTATAGGTAAATTGCCATTGTAATCCCGGTTAAGTGCTGTTTGTAAGTTAACTACATTCTTTCCCAAAGAAGCATAGACAAGTGGGAATGTTCCTTCTGGTAATGTAGATGGGTCAACTTGCAATAAATTCTGTCCCACAGAGCCTGTGGTTCCGGCATCAGCTATGATGGCTAAAACATTAGCCTGTTCGTTGTTGTTACGAATCTTTGCTGTCGCCGCATAAGCAATAGTAGCGCCTAAAACGCCTACTCCAACAAGAAGTAATATTTTTTCTGATTCTTTATTCATTATGCCATTTTTACTGCCGTTGCTAGAACTTCCGGATGTTTAGCTACACCCCTTACAATAAGAACTACCGATACTACTAATCCTCCGACCAGGATATACGCAATCGTTTTACCCATCCCAAAGAATCCGCTTATACTAGATCCGATACCAGATATAGCACTGGATGTTGTATCTTCTACCGTATCTAAGAAACTACCCGTGAATTTAATTCCATCGGCGGCCAACGCGGCCCTAAAATTAGATGTATCTACGTTGGTAGGCTGTATCTTCTGTAGTGCTGTCGTGAATATGGAGTTCGCGGTTGATTGCGGGAAACGACTTGATAAGCTATTTAACCATGTTATCCATGTGGTATCATCATCGCCTTTACCAGGTATATTCTCCACGGTAGCATTTGATGTATTGCCAAGTAGGTATGCGGCACCAAGACCAATACCGGCACCTACGGCTAAACTTATTCCTACTGCTGCTATTGTTTTCATTAGATGCTACCGCCTTTTTTGTACGTTTTAGTATTAGCTATTGATATGGCCCTTTTCTTCCAGATACCGCCAAGTTTCTTTAATTTACTAATGGCTTCATCTGTAAGTTTTTCTCCTTTCTTTATATATCCTTCGCTCACGGCCTTTGCGCGAACTAATGCGGTATGCATCTTCATGTGCTTGGCCCAGAATTTCTTTTCGGGATTTTCTTTCTTGCCTATGCCTCCGCCTTTCGCATATAGTTTACCCATTACAATGGCTCCGAACTGGTCTTTAAAGAGTCTTGCCAAATAGAACGCCTTATCCGTAGGTATTTTATATTTAGATTTTAAAGCCTCAACAACATCACCCACGGACACCACATCGGTATTACCTTTACCAATCTTTATGGTTGTATCCCTATAATACATCCATGCTTTTTTCACTTCCGCCGGAGGAAAAGAGTGTGCGTATGTGCCCGACATTGGCATCATTTTAATTAAATCTGCAATACGGCCCAACTCCAAGTCAATGCGTTTCTTCTTTGGAACAGATACTGTTTTCTTGATAGAGCCTCCTTTTGCATATTGAGCATCCGATATGTGTTCATCAATATCTTCTTGGATTTTCTTAGGCAGGTCTTTAAATGTACGCATAGCGAGTTCTTTAACCGCACTATATTCTTTCTTGCCTTCGTGGTCTTTAAGGAAGTGCATACGCTGTACAGGCTTCCATGACTTCCAAACATCAGCACCTGTTTTCCCTGCATAATTAGGAATAGAACCACCTGTAGCAAACTGCCCTCTGGATAAGTGTTCATTAAGAGCACTCGTAACAGATATTGGAAGTTTGCTGTAATTATTTTCTAAAATTATTTTACCGACTTTTTTCTCTTCCGAATCTGACAATGAATTATGCCTTGTTCCCATCATCTCATCAATATTTTCTATAAAAAAACTTTGACGCTGTTTAGGTGTCCATTCGGCCCAAACTTGGGCTGGCGTTTTCCCTTTATAATTATTAGGAATAGAACCACCTGTAGCAAATAACTTCTTTTCTTCCACAAATGTCAATGCTGATTCCGGACATCCTTCTGCTCTACATATAGACTTCATAGCAGCCTCTTTAGATTCGGCTACTTTTTTCATGGTCATGGTTCCGTGGTCATGCTTTACCTTGAATTTGTATTCATTCAAATGTAGTCCGCCACCTTGCTCCATTTTCTTGACTATCTTCTTGACTGGCTTAGGGGTCTTTTTAACCGGGAGTTCCGTAGCGTAAATATTCTTCTTCAAGAAAGTAACCGTATCTCCGTGCTTCAACCCATGCTTCTTGGTATCAAGTAAGTCGTTATCTACGGTACCCTTTACTACATTACCTTTTACGCTTTCAACTTTCACCCAGAACCTTTCACCACCTGAAGCTATTTTCACATAACTACCCTTAGTAACTTTTTCGAGGTCTTTTTCTGATGGTGCAAAGAATGTCTTAGGGTATTCTTTATGCATCTTCTGTGCATCAATAAATCCACCTTTCTTAAATTCAGGAGTTTCCGGAGACGAGGCTTCTACGTCTTCAGATTTAGGCTCTTCGTATTCTACGGTAATTAGAGGTTCTTCCTGGGCTTCTTCGGTAACAGTTGTAGTAATAATATCTTCTGGTGTTTCAATAATAGTTTCAGTAACTATCATATCATCCGCAGGGGTTTCAGTTACGGTTTCGGTAACCGTAGTATCCTCTGATGGCTTTTCAGTTATAGTCTCGGTTACAACTTCTTCCGGAGTTTCGGTAATCGTTTCTGTAACGATTGTATCTTCACCTTTAGGCTCGGTTACAACTTCAGTTACAGTAGTATTTTCTTGTGGATTTTCAGTTATAGTTTCCGTTATGGTGCCTTCGGTTGTTTCCATAACTTGCTCTGTAGTAACTTCACTTGTGGTATCTGGAATAACTACAGGTTCTCCTTCGTTAACTACTTCTGCTTCTGCAACGTTATCCACAATCTCTGCGGTTTCAGCCGCTGCTTCTGTTACAGCAACAGGAACCTCGGTAGATTCTTCCATCGCTGCCTCTGCTTCAGCAGGTACGGATTCCGCTGCCTCTAATTCAGAAATAACAGCAGCACCTTGTTCGGCTTCTTCTAATTCTTCTTCATCCAGCGGTTCATCAAGTTCTTCAACTTCTTCAATAACCTCCTCGATATTTTCAGGAGCAGCCGGTAGTTCTTTGATTTCATCTTCAGTATAATCCTCTAAAACATCTTCCGGTGCGATGTCAATTAAATCAGGATTTTTAACACGGTAAACAGGGCTTAAATAAACGAGTTGTAAGTCTTGTCCGTTGTAAATAACGGAATCCGGGAGCCAAAACGGGCTTCCTCCAAGGGCTTCTGTTTTATAGATTTCACCAAAAGCGGTTTCGCCAACTGGTTCATCAATTTCTTCTTCGCTTTCTACTTCCCCGCCTTCGGCATAGAATTTTTTACTTATACTTTCAACGATAGCGGCTTGCTTGTCTTCTTCTTCTTTGTCGCCGGATTTTTTCGCCTTAACCCACTTGTCAAGTGCTTTACTCCATCTATTATACTCGCTATCACTAACAGTGCCGCCTTTTAGGTACATATGTTCTTTCACCCAGCGATGAACACCGGCCTCAGTAACGGAAATTTTCCATTTATTACCATCCTGGCCAACTGCTTCATATCCTTCTGGAAATAAAGTAGCACTTTCTTTAGGGGATGGTCTTACACCTCGGTCTAACTTGCTCATTTTATGAATATTTTTGATGGGGTACGGAATGCTGTAAAGTTACTTATATTATTATCGCTGTTATTTTATAAAACGCAACAGTAGTGTGAAAACCGTATCTTTTTACACTACGGATAAGGCTTTCAGCGTATACATGTATTAATGCCTCTCTGATGTTAATTTTTCATAATGCGGATGCCAAATAACGGTTGCCACAGCAATAGCCCCTGCAATCCCTATTAAAGAGTACATGGATTTATCCGAATCAGATACATTAACACTATTGGTAGACATTTGATATGCTCCATATATTCCATATGCAAGAGCAGCGCCACCGGCTATTAAAATAATTTGTTTTGTTTTCATTTAATTTATTTTTTAATAATTTGTATTACAAGATTCACCGTAATCAGCAATGAACGATTCTATTAAATGCTGCCTCTCTTCATTCTCAGGAGAGTTGTAGTTTTCAAACACATTTATAAAGGCATATGATATCTCCGCAGAAGGATAACCCTCACTAAGCAGTATATTTATAGCATTTAAGTCCGCAGCCTTTTCATCACCAATAGACCTGCCCCCCTTGGGGTTTACATATTTATGGCAATACTCATGGAATAAAATACCTATGCGACATGGGATTGAATATTTAAAATAATCTCGGGCGATATCGATATTCCCACTCGACCAGCCTACGCAAGCTGGGTTAGTAGTAGGTACTCCGTTTTCACTTAAAACATCGTAATAGTTTATCCTGAACTTCTTACTTCTGGATAAATATATGCTTGGTTCCTCAATACCGTTTTTCCAAATAGACGCAGAAAAAATACCAGCATTCTCAGCGAACCACTGGGCGAAAGGTAAAAATTCAGCAAGGTCTTGATCCTTCCACAAATCACAAGTCTTTAAGGCTTTCACCTTAAAGTAGTCTATAGAATATTCATCACCACTTAAATCCTCTATTGTGATGTCCATTATATCGGGAGCCTGTGGAAACTTTAATGTGAACGTTCCGGTTCCGGTTGGCCCGCAATCGCAATACCTATTCATGTATATCGCACTGGGCTTTTGCGGATCTATCGCAAGAACAAAAACAGGATTCCTAGCTGTCAATGTGACAACTATTGAAAATGGGTTCCTGGATGGTGTTAAGCGGTAATCCACTGTTACTTATGTTTCTTAATAATAACCACACCCGCAATAATAGCAGCAACTCCAGCTCCCGCTAAAATATATGATGTCATTGGTAACCCAACGGTGCTTATTCCGGCAGCGGTTGATTTGGTGTTATTGACATGAAGTTGATACATATTGTACCCTTCATATAAAACACCAGCCACACCAACTACTACTAATCCTATTCCTATTGCTTTCATGATTTTGATTTATTGTGAAAATATATAATGCCCCCGATAATAACGCCGGCGGCTATTATGATGCCTACATACAGCATCGTATTGTTTGCAGGCACGGTTGATGCTGTTGGTGAATCAACCTGATTAGCATCACTTTTTACAGTGACTGTTGGAAGTTTTTGCGGGGCGTATATCACTATGATTGTTTTTTAGTGAAGAAATATATTGCTGCCAGAGATATAACCACAACACCGATTGTTACATACAGCGTAGTCTGGGATGTTGTTTGTCCTGTCGCCGCATCTATAGCCGCTTGTCCTTGGTCTTGAGACAGTGTAACATCCCCCTGCCCCTGGTCTTGAGACTTTATGTTTTCACCTTGCCCCTCTAAGGTAGTTTTAGTTGCGACCGCGACCTCCTTTAGAGCTGTATTAAGAAGAGCCGTTGTGTTGGCTATTTGTTGATTGAGTCCATTAATAATTCCCTGGTCGGTTCCAGATGTATCAGACGGGGTGCCTATTATAGCTTGTAGTTTCGTTATTGAATCCTGGGTTGCTTTAATATCGGCTAAAGTATCAGTAACATAAGTTGAAGCAGCCTGATATTCACTATCGCTATCAGGGCCAAACCAGCCGCCTTTTCCGTTCCATTCTCCAATAAAGCCTTGGCCGTCTATATAATCACCATTTGTAAACGCTCCGCTTGCGCCGTCTATCCAAAAATGATTACCGTTTATATCTTTAATCACTACTCCTACTGGTAATTTTACGCCATTCGGGTTAATACCAATACCATTTACATAATTATATCGTTGCGAATCATAAATAAATTGCGGATCGTTCCCATATCCGGCTAATGTGCTTTGTAATCCTTGTAAAGTCAAATTATCAGAGCTCAAATTACCATTAGCGGTATTTAATTGTCCAGTTTCGTTGGATAACTGATTCTGAAGTAAAGTTACATTATCATCGCCCGACGCCTTCGAATTTCTTTCGGCACAGTTTAGTTTGTTTTTTATCGTCTCTATCTCAACGGCAAGTGCCGCGTTAGGAGCCGTATTATATTGAAATTCGGCTGTGCTTAACTGGGATGATAGGCTTTGCATCTCTTGCTTTGAAAGGCAAGCGTTATTATCAATTCCACCTGTCGCCCGGGACTTAATTCCCCCCGCGTGACGTTTTTTCTTTTTATGTGCCATGACTAACTTTTTTTATGATTCTTAATTATGAAATAAGCCCCGACGCCTGCCGCCAATAAAACGACACCGCCAATAACCCAATAAATTGTTGTAGAACTTTGAGTCGCAATTTCAGCGGCAGACTGCGCTTGGTAGCCTGATGCTACGATTTGAGCAACCCCGGCATCAGCCGCAGCTAATGAATCTTCATAAGTGGAAGTGCCCGAGGCGTTTGATTTACACGGGCACGGTTTACCTTGCTTACATGGGCATGGCTTACCGTTAGCGTTACATTTGCATTTTGCTCCGCCTTTACATCCACATTTATGTGTTGCACCTGCCGCTTGGCTATACCCTTCGTGATTAACTGGAACAGGGTCACCTGGACGCCATTGGTGTAAATATCCAGTAAGATTATACGTATCGAAGAACAAATCTGCCGGGTCACTCGCAATTGCTGGTTTACCATTAAAAGTATATGGACTCTGGAAGCCATATAGGTATTCATGAGGAGTCATTACATAACTATTTGTTGCGACCTGATTACCTATAGGCGACCCGTTCGTATCCGGTAAACCATTAAATCCTGACATTTTTTCTACGTTGCTTCTTGCCGCTGGTATATCTATCATAGTGTTGTTTTTATTTAGTCGAAATATGTACCTTTGGCGCTTAATTTGTATTTAGCCACAATAGCACTTGCCGCCGGGAAAGTACCATTATCCTTACCTGCTTCCATACTTGATACGTATGTATAAAGAGTAGCTAAATCAGCAGGTGCTAAAGTAGGTAGAACCATAGCCCAGTTATTGCCGGCATTAGGAGCATTGTAGGCCACCAGATAGTTTATTTGAGGGTTAGCCGATGCCGCTGCGGATGCACCTGTGTTTACTGGTGGCTTGCTTGATTTTACGATCACAATAACAACAACAGTCACAAGAACTGCCGCCCCCACTATGATGCCTATTTTAACCCCAGTATTCATGATTATTCAAAAAATGTTCCGGAAACAGATAAACCGTATTGCTTCACTATTGCTGATGCGGCATTAAATTGCGCATCAGTAGGTTGAACTCCTGTTCCTGATTCAAATGCCACCTCCTGTGATACATATGTATAAAGAGTGTTCAAATCTGCTGGTTTCAATGTACCTAATACCGCCGCCCAGTTATTGTTTGCATTGGGAGCATTATAGGCCACCAAATACGTTACCTGTGGATTCTGGCTGGCAGGCGTAGATGCCGCTACCGGAGGGGCCGCATAGGTTGTTACGCCAGCCACATAGCCGGGTTGGCCGGGCTGTATTGGTTGTGTTCCTGTTGCGTAAGTGGTGACACCTGGAACATAGCCGGGTTGGCCTGGTTTTAATGGCGGTGGCGGAGTTTTTGGTGCAGATGATGATACAACCACATATATAATACCTGCTACAACGATAATACCGCCGATAATTAATACCGCTTTCGTTGTTCCACTTAGTCCTGATGCTGCGTCCATGATTTTGTTTTTATGCTGTTAATGCTGCGGCTGCCGATGCTGCCTTTTTTGCGTTATGAGATTTTACTAATAATACCGATACGATAATACCACCGATAAGTAATGCTGCCCCTATTCCTATATAAAGGCCCGTATTGCTTGTTGGTGCCGGCGGAGTTACCGTTGTTGTTGTTTGTTGTGATTGTGATGGCGTTGACGATGATCCACCTAAAAGCACATTCTCAACACCTGATAAAAATGAAGCCATCTTAATTAAATGCGTTTGCTACGGATGCCTGAAAGTCACCATCAGTAGTATAGTTATTAATATTATCATCAAAAGGAACGTCTTTCATAACAGCAGTATAAGTAGCGTGGTTTTTATTATACAATGAAAACAGAAAACTGCCAAGTGATTCCCGTGAAGGCACTCCTAAAAATGGAACTCCGTTTTTCTTTAAAGCATCCAATACGCCTTGAAAGTTATTGTCAACTTTTATGGTGTTATAGGCACGCACATCATCAAGTGTAAGTATTATGGGAGGGTTTACATTTCTCATAGTTTCCATTTTAAATAGCCTTTACGACACCGGATACAATTGCTGACAGCACCCCATTCGTAGATGTAGTTGCGGCCCCTGTTGATGTTGTAGTGGTTGTTGTTATTGGCGGCGGCGGCGTTGGCTTCGCCAGGTAATACACAATAGCGCCTGTAATACCTATACCTGCTACACTCGCGATTATTATGATGATTTTCGTTTTTGTATCCATTACGCTGTAGTGATATTTTTCTTATGTTTTAATAGCGCGTAAGTAATCACGCCTCCAATAATAAGTACCCCTACAACGATAACAATAACAGTGCTATTGCCTGATGAAGAAGTAGGTGGGTATATTGGTGTTGGTGTAACCTGAACCGTTCCTGTTCCTATGGTTGTTCCTTGGGCACTTTTTAGTAATCCAGGTAATGATGATGTGAAATCAGAACCAAGTGTGCTCCAAAAACTACTAGAGTTCCCGGATGTTGTAGATGTGGTTTGTGTTACTGCCGGTGGGGTCGTAGTTGTCGTGTTTGTCGTTGGCGGTATAACGCTATCCCACCAATTACCGCCGGTGGTAGTTCCATCATCACCAGACTGCATTTCGGAGAAATTAATCCATTTACCTCCATTTGAGTTCATCTGGGTATGGTTGCCTGCGCCTTCCCCCGCGTTCTCGGATGAATACAATGAAGGCTTATTAACTCCATTTGAGTTTATCCGAGTATTATTACCTGTGCCCGTCTCAATATATTTCTGAAAATCGGACGCAGGAGCATTGTATATAGTGCTGTTGTCATCTTTAGTCATATACCAAAGATGTATGTCAACTCCTTTTGTAAGAAAGACACCCTTAACTATCTGCCCTTTCAGCAGATTACCTTTTGTGCCTGTGTATTTATAAAGCCCTATGGCAGGCTGAAACTCACTTGCGTCGTGTTTGTTTAATACCTGTTCCAACACCGATTCTGGCGATACACCAGAGTCGGCTACCGCGTTTTCGGAAGAGAAAGAATCTAATGTAGTCCCTTCGCTATCAGATATGTGTTGGATTGTATTCATGGCTTTTTATTGGCCTGATTGTTCCGATATTTGCTTTCCTATAAAATAAGCAGCGGTTCCAAGAACAATTGCTCCTGCTATAGCCCCGGCATATTCTTTCTTTAGCCCAAACAACTTCTCTGTTTTAACATATTGGCCTGCAAGCAAGTATCCCGCAGCGGCGCCAATACCAATACCGGCGATAATAAGTTGGTAATTAGGGGCTACGGGTGATTGTACTGTTGGTGCCGTAACGGTGGCAACTCCGATAGGAGAACCTGGTGTTGGTGTTGTGCCTGCAACAAATATGGGCAGCGCGTTTGCCCAAAGGCTGCTATCAGTAACTTCTGTTGGTGTTGTGCCTGCAACAGGAGTTACTGCCGGAGCGCTTGAAGAAGGGTTAACGGCAACGCCATTTTGACCGCTACCCATATTTGGATCACCAATGACATTTGAAACACCCCCTTCGTGTTTGTGATGTTTTCGCTTTTCTTCGTAAGATTTCCCATTAGCTGAGAACCTTGTCGTTGCATTCAAATCACTATTTAGGATGCTTTGTAAGTTTTCGTCTAAAGCCATTATTTTTATTTTAAATATTCAGTTAAATTCTCTACCTTAACAAAAACAAGCACGCTGGCACCTATAATAGCACCCCAGAAAATATCCTTGTTTGCCAGTTTTGCTATCAACATACCTCCGATAGAACCCAATACAACAGGTTTTACGTAAGGGCGGTAATTAAACCCATCATCTTTATCGCTCGCAACATCAACATCCATAGTTATAGGTTGATCTGATGTCGACACCGCTTTCGCCGGGTCGGTAGTAAACTGCCCTTGGGCTTGACCAGAGACATAAGGCTCTCCGCTTGGTTGTTCAGCCACGTATAAAGGCTGTAGGTTCTCAATGTAGCTTCCCCCTGCAATAGTTGTGTTTACAAATGGGTCTAAGTCTGAAATCGGTGTACTCATGATTTTATTTATGCATTAAAATTGCTGTAGCTATCGTTATCCCCGCAAGGCCTAATACCGAAACGATAATAAATGTCGTTGGGGCCATTCCCAGTATTGTAACTTGCGCATTCACTTAAGACAGTGGTATAATGGGTATATTAGGATCTTGCTTATATGCCAGATAAGCACCGGCAGCGGCACCTCCCAATGTGAAAAGTATTTTGGGCATATGCGTGAACCACGCTATTGCAAAACCCGCAAGGCCTCCAAATATCAATCCCTGTTGTGTAGTTATTTTCATGCTCCTGCTGGTGGTGTTACTTGTTTAATTTCTGCTGGCGGCGGCGTTACGACCTCTATAGGTTTTGGGGCTGGCTGTACCGCTGGTAACGGTGTTATCGTTTTTGGTGGTTCTGGCACCAGCACATCAGGGGTGACGTTCATGGCCGGGGAGTTCTCCGGTGTCATCGGTGGTGGCGTTTCAATCTTAGATTGAGCAACCGCCTTCTTATTCCAGACCTTAAATATCAAAACGATAAATGCTATTGCAAATACCGCCGTGAAAACTGTTGTGTCGTTAAAATCCACTTTCCTTTTGTTGTTAGGTTTTATTCTGGCTTGTATCGCGTCTATTATCTGAGACCGGAGAAGTGTTTCGTTGTTCTTGTTAAGGTAATCACTGATAACATAAATACCGTTACTTATACTATCAAGTTGCGTCTCCCAGTCATCAGTTATCTCATTATTATTATCGGTGATTATGTAAGATAACCCGTAAATTAAGTCATCGTTACCTTCTTTTATCCCCTTTAATATTTTGTCTACATATACACGGTAAACACTTATTTTATTATAAGGGATTCCGGATTCTGAAAACAACTGAAATACATCGTCCTCTCTTTGCGTAAGTATATCCGCTAATTCCCCAGAGAATATCGTAAACAATAATGAGATGTCATCCGCCTGGATAGCTGCGCTGAAGTTCTCATAAAAGTTATGGCTTTGGAAAATCATTCATTATTTTATTACTAAATATAGTCCTGCACCCATTAATCCTACTCCAGTTAATATATACGGATTGCTTAATGCTGGCTGTGATGCTATAGTGGTTGGGTATCCATAATACGCAATCGCAGCGCCCGCTTACTCACTTACGCTGCTTTCTTATTGAAAAAGTTAAGCACTACCAAGGCGATACCAATACCACCGGTAATATAAGTAGATGTAGCGTGAGGTGCACCAGCACTATTTTCGTCCATGTAATTTGCTGCTGCATATCCAATTAATGCTGCTCCTGCTAGGCCAAGGCCATCTTTCTTGATGTGTTCCATTTGTTTTTGTTTTTGTTTATTTTTTTAAAATACTGTGTAATCCGTATACCAACAATACAGCGCCTACTCCACCCGCACTATACATAACCACTGGTTGTGTGTCTCCCCATTGCCCCAAAGCATAACCGACAAGTAGTCCTCCAATAATAGCAGATGCGATGTGTTTATCCATGTTTTTAGATTTTAGGTAACGTTAAGTCCTTGTAATGGTGATGCGCAAAATAGAGCAGCAGCCCGGCACCAGCGGCACCTATTAAATATGTTGAAGTGTTCTGGGGGAGGGTTTGCTCATTAGCGAAATTATACTGCGCTAATGCATAGGCCACTAATCCGCCGCCTACTGCCCCTATTAGAAATACATGTATTTTCATTATTTCAACAGGTTATATAAGGCAAAAACAGCAACTGCGCCTACACCTACAACAAGAAGATTCTTATTGACGGTCTCTGGCTTACTTGCTAATGCTTTAGTTGGAATAGTCGCGTTTAAAACGTTATTATACTTCAGGTAGAAGTTAATAATAGCATCCTTATCCGGATGTATGTTTAAGAGTTCATCCTGGATTTGAGCAGGATTCTCCATGAACAGGTCATTTGTTTGCTGGATTAAATCAGGAACATCGTAAGCGGAATCCATCCCGTAATAAACAATTACATCATTGAGTGCCTCTGGATTGTTGTGGGCGATGTATTCTATGATTGTGATGCCTTCCATTGTATGTTTATTAAAAACGCCCTCGGTTATGTTGAGGGCTTCGGAGTTTATCTCCCAGTTAGTTTATAACTTTAACGTATTGATTTTTGTTTAAATTGTACATTTTTATAAAAATCTGTGCTGTAATTTATGTGTTTTTAAAGCACGTTAATCACAACTGGGTTATACGCTAACCCGCTATCAACTATCTGTTTTACAACA
>Ga0302280_1001187_pt1 | contig 21958 bp, 7 predicted proteins | sample III_Fen_E1_1_FD_198771 | JGI IMG/M metagenome (GOLD analysis project Ga0302280, IMG submission 198771) | Peat permafrost microbial communities from Stordalen Mire near Abisko, Sweden - III_Fen_E1_1 | ecosystem: Environmental > Terrestrial > Soil > Wetlands > Permafrost | place: Sweden: Abisko... | reverse complement strand
AATTTGAGCAACAACATCAGGGGAGTATTTTCCGGATATAATATCATTGGGTGGATACTTTTCGAGTAGAAGTTGTAGCAACTAATAGTTTTCTTCTTCGTTGTTAGTAAATTTAATGGTGTCTAGCTTATCAGTCATTTTTAGAAAATAATAATAATATGGAAGATTATTCACTCCCTTTCTATAAATCATTAAAATTGAATTCTAATTCTGCGCCTTATAAAATCACTTAAATTGATAAAATTCTTATAAATTGATTTATAATTCAATATTTTAATATCCAAGTTATTGGTTGATTTTGGATATCAGATATATTCAATTTTACTGATTAAATTTTAAATCTTACACAATTTCATGGCACTCTACCTTTTTTTTTAAATTTTTATGATTACAGTGGTACTTCTATTTAAAATTACAATTCGGCCCTACGATAATAAATTAAAATTGTTGGATTAACTGATGAAAAATACGACTAATCTCTATGATGTGAAAAAAGTTAGACCTGTCCAACCCATCAAGAAATCTAACTTCCTCAGTTCCATTATTTACAAGGAAATGGCTGTGCATATTAGCGAAGCATCAAGCAAGATCAAAAATAACCGGTAGTCAAAATAAACAATTATTCCAAAAGAGCGTAAGCCTAAAGAGTAGGAACGAGGAATGACTAGCAAGAAGAATTCGTTTAACCAACTAGTGAAGAAGTCTTCGAAAGTTGACCTCTCCAATCTTGACCTGCAGCATATATACGGAAAGCTAACAGATAACTATCTTGTTGATACCCAATAATAAACTCGATTTTAACCTGAAGACACAAAGCATCTTGTCAGTCAAAAGCTGAAAAAATAGATTAGAGATACAAACGGTAGTGATCTAATCAAGAAAAATTTAAAAAGTACGAAATCAACAATGGAAAATATCTAAAACGTTAAAGTGTAAAAGAGTTTGTTTAACTATACATTCATTATAGGGAAGGGAGGTTTTGGTAAAGTTTGGAAAGTGGAACATAAAAAGACAAAAAATCAATATGCGATGAAAGAAATGCTAAAATCCATGTAATTATTACTATAGTCAGAGTAATGACAAAGAAAAGTGTGCAGAGTGTCATGAATTAACGTGTCTTACTTTCTCAAATAAATTCTCCCTTCATTGTTAACGTGCACTTCGCCTTTCAAGATAGAGACACCCTCTACCTTGTCCTTGATATGATGGAAGGTGGCGATCTGAGATATCATATTGGTAACCGCGTGTTTAACTAAATTCAATGCAGTACCAAAAAAAAGATATTTAGAGTTTTTTATGGCTTGTATTATCCTTGGACTAGAATAACTTCAAAATAATAACATCATACACCGTGACATAAAGCCAGAAAACTTAGTGCTTGATTCTAGAGGATACATTAGAATAACAGATTTAGGAATTGCCAGAATTTATAAGCCCAATAATTCTTGTGATACGAGTGGCACTCCTGGATATATGTGTATCAATTGATTAATTCAGCTCCATAAGTGATTTGTCGGATGAATCACAGTTTTGTGTCTGACTATTTCGCTCTTGGAGTTATTGCTTATGAGCTTATGACTGGAAAGGTAATTTTCAACTGATATAGCGACCCTATAACGGAAGGTCACGCAATTAGATTAGGGATTTAATGCTTGCAAAGCAGGTTCAACTCAAATATAACGATATTCCATAAGAATGGAGCTTCGAGGCTGCTGATTTCATTAACAAGCTTATCCAGCGGAAACCATAAAATAGACTCGGTTTCAATGGAATTAACGAAATAAAAAACCACTCATGGCTGACAGGATTAAATTGGTAAAAGCTGAAAAGCAAAGACATTGAATCTCCCTTTATACCCATGATGAAAAAAAGTAATTTTGACCAAGATGAGCAAATTACCATCGAAGATGAGTAGTAGGCTGAATTAATAGAGAAAAATTCTCTTCTATTGAGGAAGCCTTAATTTCAATAACTTTTTAAAAGTTACTATTTTTCCAGCAACGAGGTCCCATCTTCGACAATCAACAACGAAGCGAAATAAAAATAAAAGAAATCGTCAACGAAAAGAGTGATATCCGCATATCGCAAGTCATCACAGCAATAGAAAGAATCCAAAATTTATTAAATTATACCCGAGAAGAAAATGAGTAATAACGATATCAATAACAAGAAAAAAATCGATATTCAAACTCGGATAGATAAATCTCGTCAACTGTAGTTGCTGGCAGATCATGTGATAAAGGACAAAAAGCGTTCGACTCAGTTCTAAAAAACTTTCTTTAGATGATATATATATACTTTTTCAAGCTTTCGAATCGATGATATTTGCCTGCTAATGAATTGTATACTATCATTAATGTAAGTTTCATTTTCTAGTGTATTGTTTCTTCCGAGCTTAAGGAAAGTTCATCATACGCGAACCAACTTGCCCACTCCTACTGCCTAAGCATACTCCCCATCTGTCATGGTAAAACCTTGTTGGTTAAACCTGTATTAAAATGCCGTAGAGTCTGTCCCATAGATCTGATCCCTCGAGTCTTTCCATAATTTAAAGAAGTATTTTGTTGCCATCTTTATTCCTGAATATCTCGATAATTTGACTGCTCGGGATTGATTTCAGAGAGCTATAAATTCTCTTATCTACCCAATAGGTAGAAATACACTTTAAAAGCACATTGCTTGAAAATTTGCCAACGGAATAGTTGGTAAATCTTGATAAAATTCTTTCAGTAATTCCGGAACATTTCTAAATGTCATAAAGTTCATAGCAGAATTGAATAACATAGTTTCCAAAGCTATCTATGATAAGTCGATCAACACTGAAAGTGACATTAGCAATGAGTTGCCTTCGAATAATATCGATAACTTGATCATGTTATTCGACTTTTCCCTCAAGCTCACGGAGTCGCCTCATCATGTGCTTTATGACACACATAGCATTTTTATCAAGAGCAAAGGCTAATAAATTTTCAATGGTATATTGAAAGAACGGGAGCATAAAATTTAAAGGAAATATTTTAACGACTTTTTGGATGAAATGAGTAGAATTGCTGTTTTTGCACAAATCATAGTATTATTGCCTCATCTGCAATGCTATGAGCTCAAATTATTCATTAATAGTAAAATAGTCTATGAATGCTTGAATAGTATGAGTACCCTGCTTATTTTTGATTAAATCTGCTAATTGTGGCGCAATTGTCTATAGAATTTACAGTCTTTGAAGGGGAGTACAGACTGTAAAAAGTTTTTGGATCATATAGTTGCCATATTCATGCATGATGAGTTCAGCCATATAGGGTTTCGTATGGACAATTATCATTTGGATGTCACTAGGAGGGCACTGAGATAGGAAATTTTGGAATACTCTGGACTGTATGTTATTTTTTACAAATTATGCCAAAGTGTTAGTGCTGATGAGTTTGGGAAGATTAATTTTTTAAGCTTCTCCTAAAGGGCCATAGGAACTATCAGAATCTGATAAGCTAAACTTATGTTTAGCAATAGGCTCTTATGTCTTCATCGTCGAGACAGAAGGAGTCTATCTTTCATTGAGGAGCTCCTCGACGATAGTTGATCTACTTCCAATCAGATACTATTCTCCTTCTGATTCCTAAAATTCTTAAGGTAAATTAATAATAAATTTGTGTACTCTCAATACTGGAACTGGCAAATCGAGAGGATAAATGTATTTATAATTCATCAAATCTGCCAATCTTTTCTTTTCATCCATACTATCAATGATCTACACTTCCAATGAAAATTATTTACTTTTTATGAGCATTTTCTTTCTTTCCTTTAAGCTTCGAAGAGAGATATAGTTTGTAAATTTTGAACGATTGTCCTTTTTGCCAATTTATTGAATTATGACATTCAAATGCACATCAGTGAGGGGCAACATGATGACATTTGGAAAATATTCATCCAAGGATTTTTCATCAATAACAATTGTAAACTTATCCCGAGCTAAATTGATTTTTTTGTTAATTTTCATGAAATTCTTTTCATTAATGGGGTGGCATAGAGCTATTTAAAGGTAAAAGCACCGATAATCAAGTCCATAATAAAACTTTCTTTCTATTTCAGGGATTGACTATTAACAGGTTATAGTATTTTCAAGCAATTCCCCAACATTTCGCATTTCATATCCCTTGTCTTTCTTGAGACACTGCTGATGAATTAGATAATTTCGCTCATTATTCAGAAAACATGTCGTATAAAGATTTTCATTTTCTACAAATTTGAGGCAAAGCGGGCAAAAAGGGTTAAAGTTTTGATAGTTGGTGGGATAGGGTTGAGCTAGAAGTCTCTTCGAAATAATTTAAGTGAATTATGAATAAACTAGATCGTGCTGCATCAGTCCTGGAGTCGCTAAATAACTAGGACTTTAGTAGTAAACATGATCATTTTTGTAAGATTTGAACCCTATAAGGTCGGGCTCTGGTTCTAGAAATTCAGAATAGTCACTGAAAAACATGATTCAAACTAATTATTATCTTGCCTATTGGAAAAAACAGGAATATTAATTTTGTACTATCATTAATTTTCCAATAAAAATAAGTTCACCTCATTTTATAGCTTAATCCCCTTTAATTAGAGCCTTCATCATTTATTTTCGACAATTACCCCATAACTTTGATGATATTTATAAAAAATCAATTTATATCAAAATTATTTCTTGGTTGGATGCTTCAAATAGGACATATCAAAACACTGATTATTTTATTGCTTATTAATCCAAGATTTACATCATAACAAATCTAATAACTAATATTATGGCTCAGGTTGATAAGAGCAAACTTTCAACATGGATTAAACTCACGAATGATTTCTACTTAGATCCAGACGGTATACTAGGCAAAGGATGCTTTGGAGAAGTCTTTCGCGGCTATTCAATGAAACTCGATCATTTAATCGCCATCAAAACTATGCAAGGATAAGGCTATGAAAGAGAAGTATAAACTCTGATGACTCTTTCTTCACTTATTCATCCAAATATAATGGGCTTTTATGGTTTCTAAAAAATCAATGACAGCATTTATATCTTTGTGGAATTTTGTCCAAATGGTACACTCACTGATATGATTAATGAAGGAATTCCAGAATAACAAGTCTTAAAACTATTTAGGCAAATGATAGAAGGAATGTGCTACATGAATGCCAAAGGTAACAGCCAATTAAATTAGGAAAAATGCATCGAGATCTGAAGCCCGATAATATTCTTTTAGGACTTGATAAGGATATTAAAATAAGTGATTTTGGATTAGCCAGATAAACTGGAGGAATTTTCGTGACAGGTCAAATGGGAACACCGCTCTATGCAGGCCCAGAGGTATATCTTAACAAAATGGATTAAAGCTACTCTTAAAGATGTGATGTTTGGGGTGCTGGAATGATTCTTTACGAGATGCTCACTCAAAAATTATTATTTCAAGGAGTTCAGGTACAATTCTAATAAAATAGACTTTTGATGATCTCAAAAAGGAATGGCATTTATATGAAATTGGCGAAAGACGAATTCAATATGACAGCAAATTCCATCCAAATTGGGAATATTTCACAAACTATATGCTAACTTATGATCCTAAGAAGCGGCCAACATTCCATGAAGTACTTGATAAATTGAAAAAAGTGTATGATAAAATGTTGAAATAAATTCAAAACAAGCATGTTCATAGTCTTAACTAAAATACAAAAATTGGTCGTCTGTAAATTCTCCTTATATTTTTCCAATAAAAATATCAAATTCTGATTAAGATATGTGAAAATTTTACTCAAAAGGTCATAAACATTCGCAAGGAGTTTATTTATGTCATTGAATTCCTCTGTTTATCTCAATACTTGTGCCATATCAAGAAACTTATTCGAAATCTCAAATATAAAAGAGTTAAAGTTGATGAAGACGACAATGAGGACTTGATTGATGACGACAATCAAGAGTTTGATCTTCTTTTAGATAAGTATAAAAATTTATTCGAGCATAAATACAATTTCTATTCTGACCAAATCAAAAATCAGATTCTTCCTAAACTTTTAGAAGATTTTTAGAAAAAGGAATAGTCTCAACCGATAATAAAGGAGTTGAGTGATATTTGGGAGCTTGCGAGAGATGTCAACTAAGGAACTTTTGATGTGGAATAAACCTACAATGAAGCTCTTCAAGCAATTCTCAAAACAAAACTATAAAAATTTAACAAAGGCATCCTCGAAACTCTTAAAACGGAAGAACTAAAAGTTTTTTATATTTTGTTATTGGGAGCATTGATAGAAAAAAAGTTTTAGAATAAAAACTTTTTGAAAAAAGGATTCATCAAGAATACACTCGAATCAGTTGAGGGAAAATCTCATGAACAACTACTGAAGGAGATATATACACTAAAGAAGGAGCTTCTATGATTGTATCATAAAATTAGCCATATCACTTATGACAATTGAAAAAATAAATACAGGGAATTGACATATAAATTATAATAATAAAGTTTCTTTTTTAAGAATAAAAAATGAGGACATCTTTTTAGAATTAAGAATTAAGCAATATTTTTGACGTGTAAACTCAGAATTATTATAAATGACTTATAATCAATTCTTAATAAATCAAAGCTATGGAGATTGAGTTCATTGAACTATAGCATCGTTAAAACATTTTAAAACTCATGGAAATATGCGGATTGAAAATGTAAGAGGCTTATGAACTATTTATGAACAGCGGGTATAACTTTGAAGTAACATTTATCATCGATTCAGGCCGCAGTTAATAGACATTTTAATCCAGTTGCCAATGTTCCATAGTCGCTCCCACAATACTCTCAAAAACCTCCAATTGCAAACTTTCACAATCTAGAAGGACCACATGAAAACTATTAAATTGATGCCGACACAAAGTATGAAGAATATAAGGTCTTTAAGCAGACCGGTTTACCTTTCGAAAAGAAATATCAAATTAAAAAGCATGAAAGCTTTTTTAAAAGTTTAAGTACCCATTCCGTAATTTAGTACCTAAATTTTTTAAAGGAGAAGAGGAGGATCCTTTCAAGAAATAATTATAAAAATTTGTAGGCAAAAAGATCAACCTCAAGACTAATATCGGTAATTTAAGTGAAGCATTTTCATGGTCTTATAAAGAAAAGTTCCCTCTTGCCATAATTCTCCTGAATTTTCTTCCTGAAAGTCAACTAACTATGAAGAAAATATTTTCTGATCAGATATTTATAAAAATGATAAGCGAGCAATTTCAAGTGTATGGCTTGAATGTTCTCCAAAATGAGATTGAACCGGATTTGAGGTCAAATATCAATCCCCTCGGGGATAGCAATAGCATCATCATAGGCAGAGTGAATCACATTGATTAGATACAGATAGTCAAACGAATCAAACTCACTGAAGATATTGAAGATATAAAGAAAAAATTAAAATTGGTAAAAAGCGAGAGCATTCAAAGGGATATGGACGATGCTCATATCAGAAAACATTATAGTGAGGAAATGATTTTAGGAAATTCAAACTATTAAAGGCCGAAAACAATAAAGGAAAATCTCAAAATGAAGGAAGATAAAAAGATCAGAATGCAGCAAGAGGAAGAGTTTTTTAAATATTGTCAACCGAAAAAATAGGAAAAAAGAGAGGAAATTACACCTACCAAATAGACAGCAAAAGTATAAAAAATGTAAGAAGAAGTTAAAATATAAGTATAAGAACCAAAACTGTCAATGGATTAAGTCAAGAAAAGACGAGAAGAAAAAAACAAACAATTGAAGAGCTATGAAAGTGGCATAGGATTCAAAATTAGATTGCCTTCCGGGCGAGCCATTATACTGCAAGTGAGCGGAGAAGAACATGTTCAATATCTGTTTGATTTTATCGAGAGCCAACCAGATGATCTTGGCTTCATCAACGAATAAGAACGATAATTCGACATATTTGTTGGATTTGGTGGATCCGAAACCCTCAAAGGAAAATAGCATCAAAAACTTAGCGAACTGTTCTAAGACTCTGAAGTTCTCATTGTCCGCTAAGCATCTGCTGATTGAGTAAACTATAATTATCGAGATTCATCATCTTATAATGAAGTTAAACCATAAAAAAATCATTGAGGTTTAATTTTGTGTTTATTAAATTTAACATCCTTTTTTGTCTTAGAACTATTATCACTGTGATCAGTCCGACATTTTGATTTATCCTTCTTCTATTTTTGCCCTTTTTTTGTGTCGCAGCCTGATGATTGCTTTTCTGATATTCCAAAATATTATTGCATTATTTTTGAGGAATTTTATCCAAATTTCGGAGATTTGTGAAGATCAGACATCTTTAACTTTCCTAACTTTTTAACCTTTATTTCACTTTTTATGCTATTCAGCTTCTTTCTTTTAATAGGTTTAGCAATTGGAGATTTAATCGACTCTTTTAAACAGTTTATTATGGACTCATTTTTTTAGCCTAACTTATTTCCATATCTATTCTCATGTTTTGAATGATGTTTTTTGTAAATATTTCCTTGTAATATATTAATTTTGCATTTTGCACTTTATTATTTGTATTTGGTGTCAATAGTTTTGCACTATCTTCTCAAAGCATGATTATTTTTTACCAGAGACTTCGGTTATTCAGCATTTTTTCGTTGAGTCTATGATTTTAGCATTGCTAGTGATCTTGATTTATTACTTACGGTTGAAGTCGAAGGCTTGCTTTTGTTTTTATGAGAGTATTGATTTTTAGATGGACGTGGTTGCAGAATTTTACTGTGTAACTTCAAGTGAACAGGATAGTCATCACTCTTTGGTTAATTACGAATCATACGTATGTAGGTGAAATCTCTCTTAAAATGTAAGGAAGTATCGAGCTCACTGCTGCCTTATTTGATTTCAGAGAACATTAATTTAAATATAAATATTATATATCCGCTGATTTTATTTTAATTTTGTCCTCTCTTTGTTAGGCTTCATTGAAAGGAGGAGATAATCTTTATTTAATGACCCTGTGTTTGATATTTTAATATAAATTTCATATTGTATAAGAATCAGGTCTTCAAAAGATATATCAGTATCTGAAAAAGCAAGTCAATAAATAAATAAAAATAGACTTACTATGCCAAACTGCGGCCCCGAGGAGAAAGACTATTGATAGGATTGACTATTATAAAGAATGTATATCTAACTTGTAAAAAAATTAAAAGATCGAACTCTATAATCATCTAATTTATTATTCATTTAATTTCAAATTAAATTTTCAAAAAATATGAATTTGTTAATTATTATAAGACGTTTATTATGACATGTTTAATATGATCTAAATTGATAAAAATATCACCAATCATGTTTTAAACCAATTGCTTTGACCATAAAAATCCCCTAACTTATACAGTCGATAATTAAAACATACCAGATGGATCTTCACGCCAAAAATTGCATCGACTTTTAACTGAAAACTTTTAACTCAGAGAAATCATCAACAGAATGGAAAAAACTTTACAGATAATAGAGGAAGAAAAAAACTCATTAAAGTAGCAGTTACGAATAGCTTTGGATGAAATGACTGCCGCTGATAAACTCATTGACAGCTACAAAAATACTGATATGGAATTACACTCCGTTATTAAGAAATTGGAATTACAGTTAATGAATTTGTAACATTAACTTTAAGCATAAAAACAGGCAATTGTAGGCTTATTAGAGCATAACAAGAATTTATAGACCGAAAACAAACTTGTCGTTTAAATTAAGTAAAGATACAACTCAGAACTTTCCAAATCGAAATATGAGTTGGATTACCAAATGAGAGAGAGTTAAAAACTTCAAGCGAATAATGATATCCTCTCCGCTTAAATTACTAAATTGTTAGGCAGCCTTAACTATATGTAGCAATAAATCAATTGCCGTCGCCACTAGCTTTAAGACTATGAATCATTTGTATTGTAAAAAGTAGGAGAGGCTAAAGTATCCCCCGAAATGCACAAAATCTGCAGCTAATAATACGACAAACTCCATGCTAAATACATCAAATACAAACAGAAATCGCATAATTATAAGCATGAGCGGGATCAGCTGCAATTGCAACTTTAACATATTTCCAAGTAAATAGATAGCAATACTCTCCGAAAATATTTTCAGGAGATTGAATGATAAATGATTATTTTTTAGTTTAATATTTATTATTATTTTTTTATTACCATCCAAAGATGACTCACAGCTACGGATACAAACGCAGAACCAGACACAAATTTAAAAAGGGATTTAAACAGCATGGTGCTATCCACATCTCGAAGACTCTGACCACCTACAAGATCGGAGATATCGTTGACATTGTGGTTGATGGAGCCATCCACAAAGGCATGCCCTATAAGTACTATCACGGAAGAACCGGCACTGTCTTCAACGTAAACCCCAGGTCCATTGGAGTTATCGTCAACAAGCAAGTCAGACAAAGAATTATTCCCAAGAGAATTCACGTCAGAGTGGAGCATCTCAAACTTTCCACATCCCGTCAGTCTTTCCTCAACCGCATTAAAGAAAACGACAAGAAGAAAACTGAGTCCAACAAACTTGGAAAAAGAATCAGCACCAAGAGAATAGTTGCACAGCCTGCAGGAATCATCAACATTGCCAAGCCAGAAATATAATTGCTTAATCCAAAGCTCTTCCTCGAGATTGTATGATCACATCTATTTAAATACGATATTTGACTTTACTAAATACCTAATATCGCCAGTGGAAACGGATAATATATGAAGCCATAGTATTGATAAATCAAATAAGGTTCACATTTTTCATAATCTGTGAATGATTTCTAATAATTAGCTATTATTAAAATTCGAATAGAAAATGATAGATTTCAGTCGTACTTTTTGCGATCTTCATCCCAACGAGTTGATTTCCAACTTCTGCTCCAAAGGTACATCCCATCTGATTCAGAGGAATGCAATATAGGTCTTTGCGCCACTTGTATCTGCAGCCACACCGACAGTCACATGCAAAAAAAGACAGCCCCCGAGTACTAAAACATTCGTGCTACTTATAGCAAGATGCAGTAATGCATTAGGACACGAATATCAGCATATGAGCAGGAAAAGTCGAGGATAGTAATAAATAGATCTATTTAGAATCTGCTTATTGAGGTCATTCAAGGAAAAAGGAAGAATGTTTTGGACAGTATTTCGCAGGCTCGGCATTAAACTTTGGATTTCGTCAACAGGTTTTTTGATACAAAAGAAAAGGAACTTCTTAGGAAGATGTAAGCTGATGAAAAAAAAGTAGGATTGCACAACTAAAATAGACTTGATTCGTTGCTCAACCTTATCTCAAGAGATATCACCTCCCTTTTTTAATCAGCACAAGATCTAAACTCTCAAAACTTTTTGTAGTCTTTTCATCGGATTAGAACTCAGGTGCTGAGTAATTCTCTTCAGACTCAAAGAGAAATCTCAGAAGAGTTATAGAAAAATTAAAATTATGAGGCTTCCGTTTCTATTAACCCCATTTTTATTAATGAGGTAAAAATAGCGCTTGAAAAAAGTATGTCTATAGCTTTTGGTTAAAAACAGACGCAACAAAAAATAATTGATTTGAAAGAATCAAATCGAAATTCACGATTGGTCATTAATATTAATGAAAATTCTAATGCTACTGTCATGCCTAGGAAAAACGAATCTATGCCGAAAGCCAATCTCAGCACAACTTCAACTGCTAGATTCTCACCTCAAATTATTAATCCATATGTCACCTTTTATACCAAACCAAGTCAAGCAATTCAGATGCATCAAGTGAGAAGACCAGCAGAATCAGTATCTTATCACAATGGCATGCTAATTAATCAGAATACATCAAATTTCATGCATAACTATGGTTCAAGAGTTGAGCTCAGTCGTAATAATTCTGAAAAAACTATAAAATAAAATGCTATCTTAAAGCAGTCTCTACCTCAGCCAATGGTGTAGGGCACATCAACTCCAATATCCCAATTATAATCAACCAAAAAGATCCGTCGTTCTGGCCTTACAATTCTGAAAGCAGTTGATAATTAAATAAAAGGTCAACCTTGAATGATTTTATTTTTTTATAAATTGAATAGTCATTGACAACATTTCTTATTAGGATTTCTTTTCGTATCTTATTTAATTTTTTAAGTTAGAATTATTTGATTTTTTGCTTTGCTATCCCCCTTCGTTGGCGGATTACGAGAATTACCCTTTTTCTTTAACTCGTCATATATCTCTGTTTTAATAAAAAAATACCCTTGATGACAGTCATAAAAGCATTTTCAACATTGCTACCCGTGAGCGCTGAAGTTTCAAGGTAAAACAGCTTGTTTTGATGAGCAAACTATACGACTTCCTCCATTTTGACTGCCCTTTCTTAAATTCGATCACATTTATTTCCTATCTATTGCAGGAAGTACCGACCAAAATGCAGACCATATTTTATTGCGAATTTTCACGTAATTATTTAATCCATTTAGATATATTGTCGTAAGTCAGTCGTCTTGTTAAGTCGAATACTATTAGTGCCCCTGAAGCTCCCTTATAATAAGCGTGAGTGATGGCTCGATACCGCTATTGCCCCGCTGTATCCCAAATCTGAGTTTTTATTCTAGAGTTATCCAAGATAATTGTCTTGGTAGCGAACTCGACTCCTATGGTGGCTTTCGATTAATGGGTAAACTAGTTTTTTTAAAAGCGAGAGAGGAGGTTAGTTTTTCCGACAGCGGAATCTGCATCAATATAGGCGAATACCTCCAATGACGACCATTTTGAAAAGATAGTCAAAATTTTATCCCACTATGCTCATTATTATAACAATGTAGAATGAAACAATTTCAACATAAAAATTATGAGGTTTAAATAAAATTTCGATGGCATTCGCATAGATTTTTATTCGGCTGCCGTTGGTTCTTGTTGAATGATTTTTTGAAAGATTTTCTTTCTTATCTTGGCACATGTCTGCGAATATAACCGCAACTGGTGCAAGTATTGTCAATAGCATGATTAGAGGCGTGATTTTTTTTGATTTTAGTTTTTTAGGTGAGGGGTCTTAATCTAAAAGTCTATTTTTATTTTTCAAATGATTAATGATGATGATCCTTCTCCATAGATCTTCGATAGGACACCAATTATTTCTCCTTTATTTCATTTTGTTTTTGCAGTTTTAACAGTTCGATGTGCAAATGTTAATAATGCGTGTCTTTGGGGGGAGATTATTCCATTTTCTTTGGTTTTTTCATCCAAAATGCCATTTGTTTTTTTAGTTCTGAATTATTGTCCTGCAAAAATGTAATATATTTCTTGTAACCGTCTCGCTATTTTTTTATCTAACGAACCTCTTATCTGTACTTTGATATCTATTTATTTAACAATTATTTGTCATTCAGCAAAACCTCTTTTTCATTCTTGAGAATACAAATCTATTGCTCCAGTAATCTTACTTCTGACTATTCACGATAATCTTCAGTACGATGCAAGCTGCTTTTGCGTGTTTTTTTCTTGCTGGAAAGTAATTTTTTGAGGCTTTTCTATAGTTGAGCGGTGAGGTGAATTGATTGTTTGATTTATTATTCGGTGCAGAGTTTATGGCGCTTCATTTTTAACTATTATGAATCAATTTAGAATTAACAATTAAATTATCATTTTTTAACTTTTTTTACCTCCTTCTTTACCTCTTTCTTTTACTACTTCTTTTCTTCCTTTTTTTACTATTTTTTCTATTCGACCACTCCCTGCCCCTCCTCGTTCTTCTTTCCCTTAATGCAGATATAAATGAAATGATAGTTCTTGTCGTCTTTTTAGACATTTGAAGGGGTAATTTGAGCTGTCACTGTCGGTCTTAATAATTTATGGATCCATATTCCCCACTAGAACTACTTTCGGCGGAGATAATCCATCCGCGATTATGGATTTCCAAAAGATACCATGACATACACTCCATTCGGTCCGAGAACACGATACACCTCTGTCAACATTTTACTGGCATTTGTGTTAGATCCTTCTCCACACTGTATCAAATCTTAATTACCACTACCGAGTCGAAAGTTCCTTTATCGATCACAGCATCGAATGAGTTCTCAGCAAATTCCATGGCTCTCACATCCATTTGAATATATTTGAAATTTGGACCTTTTTCCTTGTATAATTAGTTCATAGCTTTGATTGAAGTTTGGGATATATCGATGTTAGTGATATTTTCATAGCCATCATCGAACATTTATTCACTCATTCCTAAATGAATCAGATCGTACTTGAATTTCCAGAACCGACATTGAGAATGCGAAATTATATGGGAATATTTGTACCAATCAAATCTCTGAGAGTGAAGTATCGTTGATACCAATCAAAAGGTCCAGGATCTCGTGAGTATCTTTCTTCCCAATATTCTGCTCTTCCGTATTGACTCATCAGTTTCAAAAAATATTATAACTTTGAATATAAAATCAATGATAAAGAAGAATAATATTTTGTCGAACTGATTTTTTTAAATTAATATAGTTCCTATTTAAAGGCTTTAGTATATAAATAACTTAATTGTAATTAAAAATTATTAATAAAAAGACTATTAACTTATGACCCAATAACGACAACCACAATCCTTCCACAAAAAATGTATTTCATCTTTTAATACCAATGCATACTACTCCAATCCCGATACTTATTTGACACCCTACAAGCAAATTTTAAATACCATTTCTTCACAACATACAGAGTAACCCAACTCAGTGCCTTTTTCAATGAAATCATCTATAATAGCAGATGAGAACGAAGGAATCTCCAAGAATATGAATCTGAAAAGATATTAGTGGTAGAATGTTCATAAAATTGAAACAATCGATGAGGAAACCAATTAAATCATTGAGAAAAAAGATAGGGAAATGTACTTTTTGAAGATAGATTTGAGCAACTATGAGAAGAGGCTGAAGGAGAAATAGGAGGAGAGTTTATTACAATAAGATTAGATTATTAGATTGAGACAATAGCTATAGAACGTGAAAGATAATCAACGTAAAACTGGTCAAAACCACTTTTAGTATGCCAACCAATATCAGCAATATCAGCAGATACTAGAATAAAATTAAAAATTAAAATAATCGATCTAGATAGTAATCAAATAACGAAATGCCTCCTTAAAAACTCAAAGCAAAAGGGACTACAAGAGTACTAGTACTAATAGTGCACACACAGCTTTTTTGAAAAAATAGGTCGAATAGTTAAGGCTAATGATTGCTTAAATGCAAGCCAATATTAACAACTGCCCTTCTTGTTTTACTTTAAGAAGATAGAACCAATAACTCATTTAAGCTTATGAAGGTCTACAAAAATAATATAGCGATATTGTCTCTACAAAAACCAAGTAAGAAAGAAATATGCTCCAAAATATAACCTCTAAAATTCAGGAAAACCAAAACATTGTTCGTTAGAATAAAAGATTAAAATAGCAAAAAGGATGTGTTACTCTCTTAAAACTTGGTCGAGAAAGGTTGAAAGAGTCAGTAGCTAAACGTTGTCGCACTCTCACTGATCAATTTTGAGTTATATTCTTTTTATCAATAAAAGTATCATACTTATGCAAAATTATTTTGCTATGAATATCATTATCCATCAAGAAAGCTTGTCCACGTTTTTCCGTTGAAGATAAGCAGATGCTTCCTGTCCTCGAGGCACTACTCCTCAACTACTCCATCCATATTTTGCAAGCAATAAATTTCACCATTATAAGGAATTCCTTGTTGGTTCCAGAATCCCTAAGCGAAGGGAGGATTCTTTTGATTGATGTATTTAATTTAGAACTAATTCGTTTGCCTGTTTTCTGGATAGGAATAACATTACGCTATAGGACAAAACTCATCTTAGAGTTAGAATTGTCCGATTATTCATCGTAACCTCCGAAAATAAATATTTGAGTTTAATTCAAAGGAGCCCATCCGCTGCAGCTCAATAGTCCGAATTAGCCATTCACGTGCTAAATAGTGGGATCGACTCCCTGCCAAACATCGTTTCTGATATTATAAACTTCAATAGTGTCATTATTTTAACCATTTGGAAAGACTCCTCCCAGCTTAATAATTTGTTCACCCCCCATAAAGCAGAGACAAGAATTTGTAGTTGCATTTTTGCATGAAGTTATTAATTTTATCTATCTTGATTTCGGATTCAACACTTAACATTTTTTCAGCACCTCCTCATTATCAGTCATTCCTCCAGCAATATAGATAAGCCCTCGATGGCAAAGTACAGAATGGCTTGATCGAGCCACTTTCATCTCACAAATCAAATTTAACGTTCTGTTGATCGAATCAAACTGATAGATAGCTTTACTTCTTTTAAAATTTTCTTAATACTCACATGTTCCCCCAATAACAAAAATATTTCCATCCTACGTTGCTACTGTGCGATGAAAAGCTGGCAATTTGAAATCGATATTTAGAGAAATCGCCTACCATTTAGGAGATGCACTTTATTTTATCTTATCAATGTTAATTATATGCAAAGTCGAGTTCGCTACTGAGAAGAAATGCAAAAACGGATTACGAGTGAAAAAGTTATTGGCCTATATCCGGAAAGAGCCTTGCTGTAGAATTCTATCGGCGCTGAGGGGGGGAGGGTTGACTTGATAGCCCCTGTTGGCCTTTTTCTATTTTTTCCTCGATTATTTAATAAATTTATCCTCATTATACGTATAGTTAGCTTACTTCTTCAGCATTTAGTCTTTTTGACTTCTAATGCCCACCAGCTCATTCAAACTTTTTCGAAGTATTTATCGTTTGTCACTGTTCATTTATAACTTGATGGTCAAACTGATCTCATGCTCGATTTAATTGATGCGAGTATGAAAGTGTCTAATCATGCCGTTAAAACTCAGCTTATTGGCTTTCATTATTGCACTCACCGTTTATTGGGGAATTAGCAAATTTCTCTAAAGTATTTTTAACTATGACGTTGCTTTGCTGATATCCCGTTTTAGATATTATAATTTTCGCTGGATTTAAACATACTTTGATGTTTATTTACGAATATCGTACTATTTTTCTTTAAAATAAGCCTTTATTTCTTAAATTAAACCCTATTTGACTTATTCCAATTCTCTAATGACTAAATCTAACTCCAGTTACGTTTCTTAGTGTATTCCTAAGTATTTTCCGATTTCAAAAATGAGTTTCTGTTGCTTTCGGACTCAAGAGCAATGATAGTTTCTTTGAGTCTCTCGGAGGTTTTCTTAATGCATGTTTTTATTGACTCTATCTATATTTGATGAGATTTTACTGAATGATTAGAATGCGTTAAAGAATGTGTCTCAATACATTCAGGGCATAAAAACTTAAGGCAAGGATTCTCGGTACAAAAATTAGTGATTGGCTATTTTTTATGTTCATTGCAAGAGATGTAGTTGCTGAAGTAAGTCTCCATGTTTTATAGGGTAAATGTTTTCTGCATTTCAATTTAATATACAAATTATAGTCCATAGATTCAATACATCTTTTGAATTTAAAATAAGATGAGGGATGAACAGATCATGCCGTTGTCTCAACAGGCTTTACAGCTTGAACTGGCTCTTCCTCTTTCCTTTCTCTTCTTTATGGTCTATCTCCTCTGGGGGCTCCTCTTCCTCCTTTTCTTTCACCTTGAGGTGCTCCTTCTCGATCCCTTCTGATTTTTCTTCCCCTATCTTCGACCATATGCTCATACTGTCTCTTTTCGTCTTTTCTAAATGATTTAAATCTTACTTCCAGGTGAGAGGAACAATTTCCTCAGTGAGTCCGAGGTACTCAGTGAGATATTTCTTGCCCTCATTATTGATAAAGTAGTAGTAATATTGCCAGTTAAAAACAAGGTCAACGAGTCCGCGATCCTTGAGTGAGCGGAGAAGGGTGCGAACGTGAATGTTGGAGACGTTAGTGCCCTTGTGAGCTTGGCTGGTGTAGTCCTTGTGAATGACAATGACTCCTTCTTGAAGCAAATATCTGTAGACTGTCTTTTTCTCTGCTTTTTGTATCTGGACCATTGGTGGATAATAATATTAGAAATAATATTTAATTAATTTTTTGATTATTAGAACTATATGAAATTACTTCTTTTTAGGACTGATTAAGACGAACTAGTAAAAGCCAAAAATAAATCTAAAATAAATATTTTATACAGATGATGGCTGCAAGTTTATATTAAATGTACAAATTTAATATTTGCTTTTGATATAAAAAAGATGAATCCCGTTGATGATTTATATATGAAGGCAATATTGGTACACGATCAAAATGAATGGCTTTTATGACTCCTTTAACAGTCTATTTTTAATATATATTAGCATTAGTATTTTTTATTAGATATTTTACTAATCAAGATACTATCTGTCAGATAATATATGGTGCATATTAATTTTTAATGGAATAACAAAAATATACTGCAAAAAGTACAACTAATTCTTATGTAGTTACTGGCTTAAATTCAGTCCAAACCAAATACGTAATCGTTGGGGGAGGTTTGTCAGCTTTTCAAGCTGCTTTGATTTTAGCTGAGCATAAAGAAGATTTTGTCATTCTTTAGGCATCTAACAGAATTGGAGGTAGAATTTGCACTTCCACTGTAGGAAAAGCTTTGGAAGACTGTTACGACTGTAATTTTCCTTGGCTGTGGGATGAGAAAATCAAAAATATTACAATCTAATGTGGAGCAACATGGATATCCGAAAATCAACCTTTTATGAACTATTATATGAAGAAATATGGACTGACTATGTTTCCTCAGAATGATGAGGGTAAACATGCATTGGGAATTGATAAAAAAGAATTTCATTATATGGACAGTCTTGGTGATTTTTATAGTCAGTATCGAGTTCAAATTCTCAAGCTTTTTTAAACAATTAAAAAATTAACAGATCAAATTTCCATTCTCACTGAGAAGAAGGTGACAGGAGAAATAAGCCCATAAATGGAAAATTAATTGAGTTCTATCTTCAATACCTATGATGCGATGAGCGCCTATGACTTTATAAAGAAGGAGGTGAATGACTAAGAACTTACTAAATTGCTAGCCAACTAAATTGAGACTCTTCAGTGTGTTGATTGCCATAGATTTACAGCAATTCAACTCTTCGTTGATGACAGTTAATCTTCCTTGGCTAATGTTCGATTTTACATAGGAGAGCAGGCAGCAAATATTGATGGTTTTAGAGTTTAGGAAGGATTAACATCACTTTTAATAAAAATGAAAGAAGAACTACAATCTATTTTTGACAAACAAGGATCTAACAAAAATGTTGATGATGTCATTAAACTTAATAGTCCAGTGAAGGAAATCAAAAATCACTAAATACCAGTCACTGTTTTAACAGAAAAAGGGTAAGTCTACAAATGTAGTAAGGCCATTCTTTGCCTTCCTGTTGGAACTATGGGCTTAATTCAATTCTCCTCTCTTTCCATTGGTAAAAAGTTAATTATCTAAAACCAGCTGACTTCCAACATGACTCGAATGAGCATGATCTTTAAGCGGCCTTGGTGGAGACCTGAAAATACAGGATATGCATCTTTCTCTCATAACTTCCATATGAATGAGCTCGTCGATCTTACACCTAAGGACTAAAGCTGTGGAATCATAGCTTTTGTATTTACAGCTGATGGCTTTGCGAAATGGAATCAATCAATTTTAGAGGAATGTGGAGGGGTAGAGGGTGTTGAACTGAAAAAAAAGTACTATGAAATTAATCAACAGAAATGCCTACATATTGTAGCTGACGTTTATCTCAAAGGTTAAGTTTAACATGATAATTTAAAAGAAGTGGCTATTTTTTGGAAGAGTCTTTCAGCTAATCCCTATATTAAAAGCACTTATGATGCCACCACTGGCCCAGGAGTATATAAGTCTATCTTTGAGAAAAACCTCGATTTCAACGAGGCTCACCAAGGGCAAGAAGAAAATATGATTATTTTAGGGTCTGACTTTTCTGATGAGTTTTGTGGATATATGTAAGGAGCAGTACGTATTGCGAGAAAAAAAATTTATGCACTTTGCGGATCAAATGATCCTTTAATCTATCTCAAAGCGGAGTCTTGATTAATGGAATAAATAAATATTAAATACAATTAAATAGACTATGTGAATGATATCAGATATAGATCAGAGATTGTTCCTTGCTCCTTTCCAAATACTAATAGATAATTTTTAAAACCACCTCATAAGTTTCTTTGTTTTTGCCCTCCTGTAGCACAATTTAATGATACTCTGGCAGTTGATCCCAAATGGCTTTAATTCGTTTGTCCTCTTCTGCATTCGAATCCTTTTCAATCAGATGTATCACGAGATCATAACTTTATATGATTTATTTTTCGTTGATCTTCTTAATTTTATATTTACATTATATTTCTGAAGAAATTGCTTCCACAGCGACTATGATTCATTCATCAACTTTATGTCCATCGCATTATTGTCACAGATCATCACAATTGTGCCTGCGTTATATTCGTTTATTAGTTCAATGTTTGAGATAGTATCTTCGATTAGATACTGAGTTTTTAGGGCATTACAATAGTATTCAATAAATTCGCTATCATCAGGTTCCATACTTTCAATGAAGCACTCACACCCGGCTTTTAGCAATTTTTGTGGCTGTATTATCAATATTATACCGAACAGTTAATCAGTACTTTCACCCCTGCAGTGCTAAGTGATGACTTAACTCGATTAATCAGGCCTTTGCGAAAAGTACCCTTGGAGGAGGGTGAGGCTGTTATAATGATTTTTTTCATGTTGGCATGGCGACTTTCCTTGATGAGCTCGGTTAAAGTTGTTTGCAGCAAATTTGGTTTGGGCTATTTTGTTTGATTCCAAAGATGCTTGCGTAGGAAGAGGTAGCCCAAGAGAACTGAGCCTGACAGCCCAAACAGAGGTACTTCATGAGTTTTCAAAAATTTAATGACTGCCTCCATCTAATTATATAGTTCAAAAATAATCAAAAATAAAGATATGTAATGCAAGTAGTATATGTTGAATTTATCCAATTAAAATTTGTCAATAGGATGTATTTCTTTATTTCTTTTATAACTTGTCAATGGAGAATTTAGATGAAGTTGAACCCGACATAAGTGAAAATAAAGAAGAAGAAGAAGAAGAAGAAAAGAAACCATAATAACAATAACAGAATACACTTTCCAAAAAGCAACAAAAGAAATTGATCAAAAAATAGAAATGGGAGAAAGAGAAGCCAATCAAACGTAAAGAAAAACGAGAGAAGGAAAAAGAAAAAAAGAAAATCAAGAAACAGCTGTTGGCGGTTTAGCTTAAAAAAGAACAGAGTGAACCACAAGTCAACTTAGCACAAGATCAACTCATAAAAAAACGAAAAGATGATTATCAATAGAAAATGAAGGAGGGACTCAAAGTAGTTGTTGACCTTCAGTTTTATGATCTAATGGTGGAAAAATAGAAAAATAGTCTCATCAAACAATTAAGCTACTGCCACTCCGTTAACCGCAAACAATAGAAATGCTTTAATTATATCCTTACTTCCACCACAAGTACTTATTAATCTACTCAGATTAAAGACAGAAGGTACTATCTGATAGATACAATGCAGATAAATGGGGCATTAATATGGAACCATCTTCTTTTCTCTAATTATTTCCAAAAGAAAAACTTGTATATCTAACTGGCGATGCAACTGAAGATATTGATGAGTTTGATCCTGAGTAACAAATAATTAAAGCAGACTGATCTATGTAATAGGAGGCATAGTCGATCACAATCGAATGAAAAAGATCACGTTTAACTTCGCGGTGGAACATGGAATAGCAGTAAAAAGGCTACCAATGGGAAATGTTCAGCTAAAAGCAAGTGTTCACTTGGCAGTGAATCACGTCTGGTAGTGGATGCTGAGGAAATACAACGGAGATACTTGGTAAGAGGCTATCAAAGCTGTGATACCTCTCCGTAAACTGTAAGACTAAAATAAAGAGTGACATTTCATTAATATTGATGTGACTCACTTTGCTTTAACAA